>APMI01008936.1_pt1 | contig 27032 bp, 30 predicted proteins | sample 667938 | NCBI WGS metagenome assembly APMI01 (sample SAMN01084076, study PRJNA167559) | wastewater metagenome | biome: Wastewater | place: Denmark: Ejby Moelle, Odense | collected 2011-11-28
TATTATTATATTTATTATATCGAATCTAATTATACTAATGAGGAAATCAAATTCAAAGTCACCGGTTTCATCAAATCGGACTTCTAAGTCAAAACAAACTAGAGCGAGCTCGAGTCAACAAATAAAACAGGCAAAAAAGGTTACTTAGCTTAATATTGATGAAAAATGGATTCATGACAACTGCGAAGTTCCTAAAAATTTATTATAATGCTCCGTCTGTTTCTTCTGGGCTTCAGATCCTGTTTAATGTAAAAAGTGCGAGCGATTATTCTGCAGAGAGGACTATACAACAGCCAAAAAAATAAAAAACACATGTCCACTGTGCAAGAGCACCCCTTGGGCTATAAAGGACAACATCCATATCGCTTACCGATAGCTATATGAGAAACTAAAATTTAAATGCATGATATGCCCCTCTTCATCACAGCTGTATGATCAAAAGGATCTGCGGGCCCACTTGCTAAAAAATCACGATTCTGAATTAAAGGAGAATAAAAAATGCTTCAAAAAATATTATGTTGTCGATCACACAGATCCGTCTAAGAAAATATAGCTTTCATTCTATCAAAATCTGCAGCTTAATTACGGTGAATTCATTGATAATCCTAATCATGTGATAATGCATTCTAGTTTAGGGGAACTAAAAGTGGATTTAACCGAAATGAAGTATACAGGCAAAAGTGGAGGAGCTAAATTCGTAGCGAAACTAGAAAGTGAGAAACTAGATAAAGATAATACATTAGGACTATAATTTGATAAGTAATACATTGTATGGAGTTTTTCAACTTTTTACCCTAAAGGTACATTTTTCGATAAAGATCATCAAGAAGCATTAGAGAAGGGTTTTAAAGAGTATCTAGCAACTCCAGCATATTCTGAAATTTATATATAAGTCAAAGACCGCGAAATCAGGTACCGCATCATGTATGACACGATGATGCAAGTGAACACTAAAACTAAGTTTGAAAGAAGCATTGGAAGATACATAATTAATTTCAGCAAAATTTGATATTAAGTACCTTTATATATGAGTCTACTTGTAGGAAATCAACAATAATAATAACTATAACAATTGAACAGCAATGTCAGCCGAAGTGTATGACGAGATAGAAATCGAAGACCTGGACTTTGATGCTGAATCTGAGATGTTTTACTATCCCTGCCCATGCGGAGACAAGTTCCAAATTTCATTGGAAGGCATTAAGAATGGTGATAAGATAGCTAAGTGCCCCAGCTGTTCTCTCACCATTAAGATTGTGTACGATGAGAGAAGCTATGAATAGTACCGAGCTATTGCGGAGGAAATGAAGGCATGAACACGCACTTAATACAAGACTGGAAACAGCATAGTTTTTATTTTATTCTTTGTCAATTTCTTTTACATTGGAACAAAAAAATAAGCAAATGATAAGCAGTAATCAGTTAAATTAAGTGAAGGCATCTTCTATTATTTGTTTGCTTTAAGCTTATAAATTTTTTAGTCTTAAAGTAGCTTCGAAAACCTGTTGTCTAACGCGGTCGCTTCGGAACCTGATTTTCTCGCTTAGAGCTTTGTATTGAGCTAAAGATTGATTGTTTCTGTCTTCAAGAACTCTCACGTTGTTAGTATGTTGTCTTCCCTCTTCTTTCAACATTTTTTAACTAGTAACAAGTAAGCTTGCCTGTCTTTACTCTTGCATGCAACCTTCAATGAGTTATTTTTTATTTTTCTCAATGTTCTGGATAATTCTTAGTAACTATTTCTTATTACCGTTGGATTCATGCTTGTATTACTGATCTTGGCTCACTATATGGCTCACCTGACTCAGCTGAGAAGTCAACAGTTCCACCTATTTAAATTTGCTTTCTATTTTTGTTGTTTTGGTTTTTTATTTCAAACTCGCAAACATTTTAATCTTTTCGTTCAAAGCTGCTATTTTGGTACTCCACATGTCAATTTCGTTCTTATTAGATAAAACCATTTTTTAAAACTGCTCAATTAGTGCATATCTTTATTTTTTAAGTTTTGGAGCATTGCGAATGACTTCTCGCTCAAGCTGTTTTATTTTGATGTTGAGGTCATCATTTTGGTAACCATTCTCGCTCGCTAACTTTGTTTTCTTTTTCAACTCATTGTCAAGTTGCTGCTGGCTGTTCATTAAATCGAGTTTTTCCTTTTTCTTGTAGTTCCACTCCTTGTTCAAGTTCTCCATTGCTTGCACTTTTTATTAATGCAATACTTTTTATTTCTCTTTTAAAGCTTTTACTTCTTAAATTTCAACATTTTTAGTCTCAAGTTTTCTCTTCAGGTCTTGTACGAGTTGTTTCTTCAACTTTATTTAGGTTCGGTAGTTCTCTTGCTATTTGCTTGTTTTATCGTAATATTTGTTAGCATTTATGAGCGTGTTTATCTTTTCCATCAGCCACTCTCTATCCGGCTTCATGATTTCCTTAATTGGGTATTCATCATTGTTTTTAAGTATTTTCTTAAAGCTATCAGACACCATAACATATTATTTGATTTTCTTAATGGTGAGCTCACGCAGGACAGGACTAATACTGGCAAATAGCATTGGCTCAATCTGTTCAAATTTTGTAGTCCTGAGGGGAGTAGCTAGAAAGACTAAAATGTTCCATATTATGTCATAATTGAGGTGAGGCTCCTTTAGGATTTTATCTGAAGTCAGATTGAAATTCTTCTGCATTAGATATTGGTAAATTTCGTGAGAGTTCATCTTTGCCCGCATTTTATTCAAACTATAAAATTATATATAATTCAGAACTTATTTTTTACTTTAATATAGGCTAGCAGCTTTATAATTAAGACAGAATATGGAATATAAATCATGATGCCTTTATCATCGATTCTTTTTGGGAGGAAGCCGACTTCTAGCTTTTTGTGCAGTTGTAATTGGTTAAAACTAATCTTACTGAGGTGGCTTGTTCGTGTTTTTAATAGGAGTTAACTCTGGTGGTCCCATGTCTATACTTTTATAATCATCATTCTTGGGCACACTGTTTTTAGATTGTTGTTCAGGCGGAATGTTATTGTTTGTGGGTTTTATAGCCGTGGCTGACTCCATATCCGGATCCTGGTTAAATGACATACTGATATTGTTGTAAGCGGATAGCTCCGGAGGTTCAGAGAAAGATCGTCCGAAAGACGAGAGATTATTTATTTCATCATCGTCAATATTTTTACTATCCTTAGAAGGATACAAATTAGGAAATAATACTTTAAATGCATTGTGTCCGGTTAAGTCATTAGAGTCGTCAAATCTTGCTTTTTTAGTGCCGAAATTTTCAATGGGCACTTCTCCACCTTAGTCTTCAATGAGATCTAACTTCTATCCACTAGCATTCGCATACAGCTTTCTCGTCGTCGATACTTTAATAAACTTGTTTTGCTTAAAGTAAGGAATTAGGTCTCCCTCAATTATAGTTGGATTGGCTGACTCCAATTTTTTTTTTAGTCTTCGAACATTTTCGATAATTTCCTGATCTTTGGTTGGAACTTTAACTCTCACATGTTGAGTAGATAAGAATTCATATCGGAAAGCTGCGTAGAGAGAAGGACTCAACATCCTGACTCGTATCATGCAGTATGCGAGAATGTCTTGTGCAGTTGACAATATTTTGTTTTCATCACCGAACAAATTTACTTTGTTGATTATTCCCTCGTGTTTATGGTAATTAATAAGCAAATATTTTGCCTTTGGAATTACTGAAATTATCCGTTCAAGTCCGAAACATTCGATGCCCTCTTCGGCATTGACATATATTTGTAACCAGTTAATAGACATCTTGATGAGCTTCTTATTTCTATCCATGAACAGATAGTTCGAGCAGAAGAATTATGGATAGTCTTCAAATTGTTGCAGTATCTCCTTCTTAATTTATAAAGGTTTTAAGTGTTCTTTCTTCATGATTTTTTATGTAATTTTATCTCTTAGTAAAGCGATTAGTTCGGATGAATTTTTGAATAACTTCAATACAGCTTGCGGAGGCATATAACTTTTATATACACTGCCTAAATTCTTAACTCTTTGAGCTAGAAAATCATTTAAATTAGTCTTTGAAGTAGTTTATTCCATCGCATCAATGAGGAACAGACGGGCAGCAATTGTGATCAGTTAATTGTGATTGATAAAAAACTAACCTAGCAAATATTAGTAGCGCCAGTCATAGAAAAGGTTATTGATAACTGCCTCTGAATATTTCTTGTAGATATATTTCCATTATGGGCAATAAATTCGTCGTTTGAACAAGAAATACTTTTACTTTTATTCTTTTTCACACAGTAACTCACCGATGTGCTGTGACTCTTCTAGCACAATCAAATTACCGGTCTCACCTACATTTCCAAGATATAGCCAGAAATGAGTAATGTCTTATACATCCTTAACCAAACTCTGCAAATTGGATACGATTTGACCAACAGTTTGCGACTATCTTGGGTTCTGGTCAATCTTATTCTTGACTAACAGTTGAATTTAGATATGAATTTTGCCGTTTTGGCTCATGAGCTGAGTAAGTAGTTTCTCACTGCCCATCCAATCTCTTTCAACATAGCTATTGTCCAATTCCTGAATGTTGATATCAGTAGATTTATTCACATCAGATACTATGCACAAGGGCATCTCACCAATATTTAGTGTCTCACAGCTTAGAATTGCCGCAATTAAGTATTTCTCAATGGGCAGTGGCGGTCGCAGGTACATTGTTATGAATGGCATGTATCTCATTATTTATATGTTGTTTGAGTGACGACCCTTGCGCCAGCTCAGTATACGCAGATAAAATTATTATTTTAGCTACTGTGGATATATAGACTGACGGATGTACTTGATGATTTCGATCACCTTAGCAATTATCTATTGAGGTATATTATTCGCCTTGATTTGTGTCTAGAGAGTGCGAAACATGGCATCCATAAGGCCCTTCAATCTGAGGTACTCTTGAAAGAAAATTTAACTACCGTATTTGGTAAACTTGTGAGTGTAATTATAAAAACCGTTTCTCCGAGATTTCTAATTAATGTTGAAATATTTGCTGATATGATACTACTCCCTTATACGGGCTTAATTGGGCACAGTGACAATTTTCTCCTTAGTAATTTGATTCTTGCGGGCAATAGATGGAATCTCAAGGTAGTAGTTCTTTTCGGTGATAAAGTTATACATTGATAGTAATCTTGCACAGTTAATCTTTAGATCGTTGTATGTAATCTTAAATTTGCTGTAATTGAACAGACTGAATTAGTTACGGATGAATTATATACGCTCTTGAATTAACTCAAAGTAAATAGCAAATTTCTATTTTTTAGAACTTTGCTCTAAAAACTACAAACACTCATCGAACTCCACTTTTAAAATTTGAGACAGCACAAGATAGTTGACTCGCCATGGATGCAAGTAAAAGTTCTCGTTGATCTTCTTCTCCACTCGGATTTAATAAGGAATAACCAGCTATTTTTCAGTCACTTAATCATCGAAGTTCATGTTTTTGGCAGCCATTTTCTTGTGTATAAAGTTTTCTGGATTGAACTTCTATTGAATTAATCGTTAAATCCACTTATCTCTTAGATATTTGAGATAGTATACAGCTTCAATTCCGTTGCCAGTCAAATAAACTCGTAGTCCTTCTCGCACAATTTCATCTAATTCTCGGTTAATATCGTATTCATCAACCTCAAAGTTAGTGATATTTTCTATTTTTTTCGCAATAATATCGTTGCGGGTGTTTAGTTTATTAATGCGAGGCATGTACCCTGTGAAATCCACTTGCATTATGCGGAAGGCCTTCAATATGAACTTTACTGAGTAGTGGTCACGGATGAAAAGAGCCTAGTTTAACTTATCACTCAAGTATTTAATAAATCTTGCCTTACTGACTGGCGGTATATTGAATTCAAATTTGTTGATATCCTCAGCGATATCGTACATATTCTATACAAACTGCGGCGAATATATGAAATTTTATAACCTATTGGCCATTTAGGTCGATTTAAGTACCTCCTATTTAGTGCGGGGTAGCTTCACATAGCTGGGCAGTCGTCTGATTAATCTCAAAGCAGGACTATCAGAGGGCAGAAACATGTTGAGTGTGTGCTTCATGAAAGACTACTGCTCGAATTATTATACCAGGGCGGAGTGCATGTTGAAGTTCATAAGTGGAGTTGGCTTAGGGTACTCAATGGGATTATCCGGGAAAGTGTCAGGCTGAATTGGCACTGGATATATCACAAAATTTAAGTAAGTATGGTACTTGTTATACCTATTATTACCCACGAATAATCTCCATGCTCCTTTCTTACTAATCTTATTCCAAGATAAGTTAATCTCTTCGACAGGAGGATTAGCAGGCATAATAACAAATTTCTCAATAGTGTCCACGCAGTCGTCTCCGATTTAGTTGTAGCACAGGTCAATACTCAGCATCACTTGAGTGGCCTTCAGGAAATTAATGAAAAGTGTGGGACTATATTGTAAAATGTGTACTTGTTGAATGTGATCTGGTTGTGATGCAAGCAGTATGTACTCAATTTCTTGCAATCTTTAGCCAACCTTTGCAAAGTTGCAAATATTTAGTCAGTTAGAACATTATGGCTTAGATCTAAATGCAATAAAAACTAAAGTTTCAGTCGAGGGTTAAAGATATAGTTGAGATACATAAAGTTAAGACTATTATGATTAAAAATTAAACTATTAGTTCTCTATTGAAACATCTCCATAAAGTTTACAGTGTACTCTGCAATTTAGTTGTTGGTTATTGAATAGCGGTGTTGGAAAGTATGAGCAAAGGGAATCTGATCGATGAGAGCTAAGAATGATTTAATTTATTATCGAGTGCCTGTTAAGAATAAATCTGGATCAATGAGAGTAGTAGATTTTTAATTGTTTGCAATATCACATAGAATTCGTATCCACATTTTGTTGATTGCTATTTTATTTTGATTGCAATAAGTCTCATAGACAGTCCAAGCTTGCGCGCAAATGAGTGCTTTACAAAATCTAAATCCATCTTTTAAAGTTGGGAAAGCAAGCAATTCAAATTTCTGAATCATGTTATTGTTACCATTTTAGGAATATTTTTTAATATGACAATACCACTTATCGATTTGATAAAATTTCGAAGGCCAATTTTCTGTAAATACTTATGGCATGAAGGCTCCTCATCGATCATAACTTTGCATTCGCGATCATTAATTGGAAAGCTATCTAAAATTGATAGTTCATTTACGTTCAGGAAACTGATTGATTGATATTCTCTTCTTCCTCTGTTTTTCCAATTGTTTTTACTTTTCCTATTATTGTCGTTTCTTTTTGGTCATGACTTCGAACTCAATTTCAAGCACTTGATTGGACAGTGATTCGAAGAACAAGCATCTACGGGTAGTGATTACAATCTTCTTCTCCAGCATGCCTGTCTTCATGGATTCGGTTTATCTTACTGCGTTATTATGTTTGTACTCGTGACTGCGCACTTAGCTTGGTTAATATATAGGATGTGCTCGTCTTATTGTATCATGTGTGTGCCAATTCAAATTATAAAATTGTTATCCTCGCACTATAATACAAGATGTCAAATATAATCTTTAGAATAATAAGAAATAAAATGATAAATGAAATAAAACAAGGAAATCATCAATAAAATACAAAATTTTCTATCTTTTTGTTTTATGTTCAAAACTCTCTTACTTAATGATACTGTTGCTATATTTTGGCACTGTTATATATTGTGATACTATTATATATTTGATATAATGAATAATACTTATGCATTTCATTAGTAAAGCATACATATTTATAATATACCTATAATTTAAATAACTTAAGCATAAAAATGGGAGCAGCAAAGACAATCGCCAATACTTACACGTACAATGAATACCTTTACTACTATATAAATGGTCGTAAAAATGACAAGGTGTAATAAATCCTGCAGAAGAGACCCAACTTAATTAAGGACTCACTCACCGCAGTATCAAAAGTTACAGCCTTGAACCAGGTGGCACTAACTGGTAATATTTAACTAGCACGCATACTTATCTAGAAGCATGGGGCTGATGTTAATCTGGTATCAGAAAGAGGTTAAACTGCGCTTATTTCTGCCATCAGGAAAAATCATATTTAAATGGTTAGATTCCTGTTAAGTAAGGGTGCTGATCCCAATTATATTGATAAGATCGGGCTGAAAACTATTTAGCATGCTATACTGCAAGGCTTATATTAAATTGCGTTTATATTGTTCCCCTTAATCAAGGACAAAGAGTTCCGCACTCCCTAATAGTATTATTAAATGGGACAGAAGTATGCTTATCGATATGTTAATTATGAACTTATGCTTGAAGATCTTAAGAAAGGAATTGAGCCTGAAAAAAGCTCCAAAATTTTAGTAAAGAGAAAGAACATCTTATCTGACCCAGTAATTGACCCTCGTGAAAGTTGGAAAAGCTGGTTCCTCAGAAACTTATAATTTAAAGACCCTCCATTGGTATAAAGAGCTTCATTGCCTGAATAGCTAAGACCATAAAATAGACGATTTGGTAAAGTATCACACTTCTTCGGCAAAATAGCAATGACACCAAATGCACAGAAGCCATCATACAAGCCAGTAAGTTATTCGTAAGCAGGAGGACAGGCTAAGATGTAATAAATTAATAGCGAACAAATATAAATGAACTCGATTGCATGATGATTTGCTACACTTTCCTTAAACTATATTATATACTATTATTATGCTAATATTATTAATGTGTTGATAAATGTAATATATCTAATAGAATAGTGTAGCACTTGCAGTATTTGCATTCGGCTATCTGACTGCTCTGTTCATATGGCAGGGTAATCGAATATGCGAGAACAAGTTAATTCAGATACTACTCTTCTATAATCCCTTAACTTTCCACATATGCCTGCATTACTGGGATTCCGTTGTGATTAATGTAATGATCATTGCAGTAGTTCTTTATAACGAATAATAACCTAACCTACTTGCTACTGGGCTGGCTGCTGCTATTGTTGCATGTGTATCTCCAACACTCATGCCTGTTGTAGCTGTCAGTTATATTGATTATTCTTCGCTATTAACATCACATCAAACAGGAGACAAAAATAAAAAATGGGTAATTGTGACACTGTTGCTTACACTAGCATTAATTTCAGTGTACTTTATCAACTACAATAAGTACTTTGCTACATAATTTGATAAAAATTCAGGCCTAATGTGGCTATTATATTCCCACGTACATTTTAAATAACATAGACATTTTAACGATACTTGTTCATGTACCAGACCATAATGATGCTTGTGCCATTTGTAACATGTGTGCCAATTGCTTTAATAGATTGTCCACTTTTACTTAAAATCACAACAATATACTTCATAGGCATATTCACAATGCCGGTGGTAAATTTATCCCATTTGGTTACTTTGTTTTGCTTGTAGCTGCTATCATACCACCCTATGATGGCCTGTATTAACCGAAAGTAACAAATAACTTGGAATGTGCTCACCATTATGATGCTGGTTATTTCAATACCTACATATATATTATATGAGCGGACTGTGGGATTATGGATGCATACCCATATGGTATCAGTAGGCTACTACCTGCTCCAGATTCTGCTATTCTGGGGAGTACATGCTGTCTATCTCTCAGAAGGACTCGGGCTCAGCTTCAATAACAATTAAGACAGCTCTCACGAATAAGAGTAACAAAAATAGAAACTTATTTACTCCATAGTGAAGAAACTATGGAAATACTTAACTGAAAGAGTTGCTCATATGTGATCATTTACTGTTATATGCTGTACATTATATTAATAAAGTATTGATAGATTTAATAGATCCATGAAGAAGAACAAATAAACATAAGATATTGATGATCACAAAGAGAGAGCGCAAAGCATGATGCCTGACTACTCGAAGTCATTCGCAGTAGGAGGCGGCAAGAAGTTTGTCAGCATCACCGTACCAGGTATGCATTCGTATACTATGTAGAGTTGCAGTTGAAAGGTAAAGATCAATACAAGAAACAGCCTTATTGTTATATTTGTTCTCGCAATTTTACAGCCACATTCAGGCAACATCACTGCAGAGTATGTGTCAATGCAGTATGCAATTAGTGTTCACGGTCTATGGTTAATAAGGAAAGGGCATGCGATATCTGCATTATGAGACTCTCTAACCCTCATGAGTAGAAAAAGAAGAAATAAATGCTAGAAACTCTCGAGACGCTTTGTGCATTTTTGCTATATCAAAAGAAAATTAAGATGAATTAGCTTGAACAACTCAAGAATAACGAGGGAACTGAAAGCACAGAGTACCAGGAAGAGTTAGTAAAACAGCAGAATATAATAAAAGAACTTGAAGAAGAGAACGCCAAACTTAAAGAGGAGCAAAAGATAGCAAATGAATAGCTTGAGAAAGTACGAAGCGAAAATGAGAAGATCGAGGAGGAGATTAGTCAGATTACAAACAACATGATCGGAATGACTGATGAGGCCTATTGATAGGCGGTGTACTTGAATAAATCTAATATTTATTTATAATTTATTCGAAATTTAATAACAGCCTGCTCACTTATGCTTGAGTCCTCGTAAATTGTACCCCGCTCTATCACATGCAACCGGCACAAGAAATAAGCCTCAACACACATGTGTACAGACATTAAATGCTCCAACTCTCCACTTCTATGCACGCTCTGCTTTCGAGACCAGTTGAATCGCACGTACCACTTCGACCATGAAAAAAGCATCCTGCCGATTGATGAGGCTGTCCACCATATTAGTAATTAAATTAGAAACTTCGCGGCTCCCCTTCAGAAAATATTTAAGATCACCCTCGGCAGAAACGAGTACGCGAACATGCTGGGACAAGTCGAAAAAGGTCCTCACTTATACGAAGAGCTTGAGAACAGAATCATCTCTATCAAAGGGCAAGTCGAACTGGAACTAGATATGCAAGTCAAAGAATTTCAAAAAATAGTACAAGCGGAAAAACAATAATATTTTCGAATGCTGGACAATTATCAACGCTCATTCACCCGCAACATTGAGTTCATCAAGAACAGTACTCAACCTCTGATGGACTTTAACAGCTCTCTCAAGTACTTTGCCAATTTCAATACTTTGCAGCTCAAGCTGAATTATGAATCTCGAAGAAAATCTGACTGGCTATCAAAAACCAAAAAGCTCATGCAAAGCGTCGAGAAAAATGTTGAAAGTAACAGTTTCGCTAATGAACTATCCAATACTCTTAGCACATTCAGTCGGCTAAAGCTTGATAACTGGCCTACGTGGAAAGGAGACGAAAATAGCTCTGAGAGATCAAACTAGCTAAGATATTCTGTGAAAAAATCTCTCAGTCAATGGATCCACATTCCAGAACTCAAAAGTCTGGAATAGTAAATTTAAAATGGAAATCATAACGTGCCGGGGAGCGTCAAAGCCTTCTATCATTGATGTTTTCAGTATTTATATATTGTTAAATTTGATGGTTTTATTACATACAACAAGTCAATGAGATCAATAAGCTTTCTTGGTAAGCAGGTTGTAGAATTACTCTTCTGAAACGAGACCATCCTGATCGAAATCGGCTCTCTCAACCATTTCTTGAAGAACGTTGTCGTCTTGGATTTCTCCTAATTATTTGGCAACTTTTCTCAAGTCTTTCAAAGCAATATAGCCAGTTCGGCCAGTGTCAAAAGTTACGAACACCTTGCGAATTTCTTCACGGGATTCGTTTTCTGATGGTCTAGTGGTCATCATGTTGAAAAACTAATCAAACTCGAGCTGACCGCTGCCGTCCTTGTCGATTTCAGCAATCATGTGCCAAACTGCTTCTGCTTTTGCTTCAATACCGAGGGCATTGATTGATTCCTTGAGTTCTGAATTAAAGCATAAATACCCTTGGGGTCAATTGATCCTCCACCGTCGTAATCGAACAAATCGAAGGCTTTTTTGATCTCTAAGACCTCGTCGACTGAGACGAATTAGCTGGCGAACGCAGAGGGGTCAAACCCTGCGAGTCTGCCAGTCAGCTTAACTCCTGACTTTGACATAAGATATTTAGACAACGAATCTTAAATAAAATATAATTTACAATTTAGAAATACTAAATATTGATCAATGTAATACTCAACAGCAAAGTCGTGATCCGCAGAATTGATACCATATCACAACTACATAATATAATCATAAATATATATAAATGTTCTTACCTATCATCATTGAGCTAATGTTCGAATTAATCAATGAGAGTGAGTCTTATTATTTTGATAAGAATGCTTTCACACAATAATAAATATGATCATTAAATATCGATAACTTAATTTTGTTAGCAGAATAAGACAGTCGATTATTTAATTATAAAAACTTAGACTAAAATATACATCTTGTATTATAATGGCAATGCGAAAATATTATGTCTTTAATGAACAAAAGGCTCCATTTTATTTATAGTGAACAAGTGGTATATTTTAGAATTGTATTAGGCAGATGTTGCAGTTATAAGATCTTTGAACAAGTATATTAGATTGATAATAAATAATAGAATTCAAACAGGCAGGAGAATACCAAATCGATGATCTTCAATGCAGAGAAATATTTCAGTCGTAAGGAGCAGATCCGGTCCTTCAAAAATGCATTGAAAAACTAAATAGTAAAGCTAGCTTTGTTCGTTATCGTGTGCGTGCTGGTCGCTTCGTTGGTGTCAAAAAGTAACGCGGAAACCAGCTACACGTTCTACTACGCGCAGAACAAGATCGTCAATAAGCATACAAGGGGAGTGTACCCGCCCCTCGATGGCAAGTCCTCTAATCTGTACGGTTGCTGGACAGTGGCTGCCAAAATAGGTAACGAACGCATCGATGTCCTCAATTTTAAAAACTACGTCATCTGCTTCGAGCAGAGTGGTCGATTAACAATCTCCAAGAAAATTACTGACTGCAAGCCGTCCCTCAATTTGATGCTGTTCGAGTGGAAGACCTTCTCGCACAATTTGTTCGTGTCAGAATCTAAAGTCATCCCTGTGGTTGAAGATGAACAAATCAGTACCAAAAATTCAAGTGATTCAACCAACACTACCGACTCCTCTACTCCTGAGACTATTACTAATAGCACAATATCAAATGTGTCGAACTTGGTACCAGATTCAACAACATACAATCCTAAAAACATAAATTCAGGAAATCTCCAAAATCAAAGACTGGAGTACTAAGATTTAAAATAGAAGTCAGTGGATGCAGCAATAGAGCCAATCAAACCAATTCAATGCTTCAATTCTTCAGACACTATTACGACTTACGTACAAGCATTTACAGTGTGGACAGTGCGAGAAAGTAAAATATATCTCATTTCTGAGGCACTAATTAATGACAAAGTGGACATTTCCATTTTTGTCCTGCAGAGTAAATATTGATTTCAATATGTTTCATATTATTTAAATTTATCAAATAAAAACAGTCACTTTACTCAGATTGATCTTATGTATCTTCAGTTGTAGTAATACCTTGAACTTTTATTTTTATTGCGATCTCTGCTTAAGCTCATAATTCGACTGCCTCCCATCTTGCCGTTGAGTGTATGGAATTTATTTGTGACTTTGTGCCCCAATCCCATAAGAATATCTTCACTAGTCTTATACCATGGAACTCCAATAGCCTATTTTCTGTCAAGGTTGACTAAATTATTTGATATAGTAAGCTTTGTTACTAATTTTTTAGATTTCTGTATATGCTGCACTAATAAGTACTCTCCTAGGACTTTATTCAAATAGCACTGACAACCACTGATCTGTCCTGACTGGATATAACCTTTTATCATACTTTCCATTAATTATGTATTCTGCTGGCTCTTAATATTTTATTGTTCAGATTGATCTTTGCCTGAGCTATTTTTATTGAAAAAATTATCATAAATATTTGCATATTGAGCTAGAACTTAAGCTAAATTGGATGCAAGTTGCGCTTTCACACTTTTCCATTGAGTACCGATCGCAAATCGATCAAACCGACAGTAAAGCAATGTATCAAATATAGCTATCATCATTAGATTAACTTTCAAAAATCTATCTAAACTTAACTTCTTATCCAGATCACCATTTGTGTTGTTTAGGTATTTGTTTGAACCAGAACTTAATGACTGACTAGTTTATGTTTGAGATACTAAAACTACTGTTGTTATTATACTTTATTTTAAGTATTGTCTTGTTCTTGAGGAATCTATGCTTTTTATTAACGGCTGAATAGGTAATTATTGAGATTTAGTATTTCGTGATTATAGATTTGAGAAATTACTGTTCAAATATTCAATTTTGGAGAATATAAGAGTTCTAATAAAACCAAACAACTTCTCATATTAAGTATGACAATGACGATGCATTCTATACATAATAATAAGAATTCCAATGACTTAAACATAGCCTATCCACTATTCCAATCCTTAATTCTATTGTTTATTACTTCTTTTCTATTTGTGTTTGAGCGACTGACCAAAATTGAGTAACTAAAGATAGCGACCACAATGTTATAATATTTTGATGCACATAACTCTTTACTGAGCGATATTAGGGTGCAGCTGCAAAAATCTGTGCATTATTATGATATCCCATGTTAATCTTATTTTATTTTGTTAGTTATTCTGTGAAATTGAGCTTGTTATCATTTAAAGCAATGCTAGCATTGACTATGAAAATGTTGGTGCCAGTCGAGTAATACTATCAGATGAGGTCTCCTGCTCGTACATCAGAGTAGTTAATAAACCAGTGTCATCTTAAATAATCCTTTGTAAGAAATAGTATAATAAATAATGTTGCCGAAATTCTGATTCTTCTCTGCTGTTCCTTATTGCTCGGTGGATGATAATAATTTATTTGATTATGCCTGAGAAGAAAGAGAGGAAGCTTTCACGTTTCGTCATGCACGCGTAAACTAAAGATTACGTATAATGTAGATATACTAAGTTATGTACTTTCTTATCTTTTTACTTATGATTTGTGTTGAACTTGTTCTATTGGTCTAGCAGTTGAGCAATCGAAGCAAGCATTTATTGGACTTTGTGCTTCTATCGTTCTGGCATAGTCAAATATATCTGGCTTTTACTAAATTTGTGCATAACTTAAACCAAATTTTGAATTTTGTCACTAGGATAAAATTTTTAATGCAAAACGTAAAATAGTTTGATTTTCTGGATGATTTTAATAGCCGCCACAAATACTACTGGCACTAATTTAGGCACTTGCCTAGCCTCATACTAATCAATAGGCTAATTTCCAGGGTCACTCAGTAAACCCCCAATAATGACAATTAGTAAATTGATCAAAATATCGACTGACTATTTCTTACTCTAAATTTGTTGCGTGCCGATGGATGAAAAGTTAGTCACTTTCAGATATACTGCCAATAACTGAATTAAAGTCACTGACATCTACAAAGATACGTCAATAGAGGGACATTTTGAGAAGTATTAAACAAATTTGAATATCATCTAGCTTGATCTTGATTGACAGATGATGAAGAATGAGAGGAGCATCTGTAACCATCCTCGAGTTTGAGCGTAACTTATACTTGTAAAATTTGATATGAATATATTTAATGATTTAGTAAGCGTGATTCCATTATGTTCATCCACTTTCGCCCATCCAGATTTGAACAATCCTTGAAAAACATGAAGACATCTGCTGACCCATTCAATTTCCTTTGTGATTTTACTCTGAATATTGCATGATTAAATGAATGAGATCTACAGGTTAAGTAGGTTAACTGCTTTGTGAGCTAGATCTTCAGCATGGCCCATAATTTTGATCTGATCCATGAGACTGTTATCGAATTTAATAGCAATTAGAGACAACATTACTTGTAACTGTAAGTGCTGTTTTGTAGTCCCTGAGCTACACACTGCATTTACTAACATTTACATATATTTGTTTTGTGTGCTAGTATCAGATACCATAAATTTTGATACCAAATTAGGTTGGGTGTTTATTGACATATCCATGTAAATGCTATTTTTCTTATTTAATTACTGATGTCTGGCTGACTCAAGCAGACGATAAAGAACCTCACAGTAGGCAAGCATCGAGAGAATCTATTTAGGTGTGCTGATTGCTGTAAATTGGCTAAGTTTATTAACACATAACTTTGCTAAGATATGGGGATATTGACTGATGGATGTATCTAATACTTGTCTGAATTCACTAGTATTTTGGTCACAGTGTACTCTTAATATAAACATACGATGCAAAACAGCCACGAGCACATCGACAAGCATGTGATACTCCTTACTATCTTTATTCTTGCCTTAGTACTAACTATTATTCAACAAACTGAACGACATTGTAATAACCTTACTACTGATAGTATTGTTAGTTACATTGGCAATCAATCCATCAATTTATGCTATTTAAATATCTTACAATATTAGTAGAATTGTTTGTAGAATCATAAGCGAAATTATTGTGTTTGTTACTATTATATTATGCAAGCTTGTTATTCTTGCTTCATCTACTATGTTAATATATTCTCTATATAGGAAACCGCAGTATTTTGATATTATTATCATATTCTATTGTCCAGTCTATGCAAATATTTGCTGTATTTTTATAGGAATATCCATTAATTTAGAATATTATTCACAAAATTATATACCATTATGCCTGTTCAATGAAGGATTTGCTAATTCTAGCACACATAATGCTAGTTTACTAATGTTTACCATAAGTCTACTAAGCTGTTTATCCTTACCAAAATAACTCGTTAGGCAATTGATTGACTCATGAATTTGATTAATGAGCTTGGATGTCTCTTATTTATTACGATGATCTTCGGAACAATATAGTTTTATATATTTGCATATCAGTTCTACAAGTTCAAGTGTATCGCTCTACTATAAACGCGCACTGAATTTTTCGAGTGTTTTCTAAATATCATCGAGATTTTGATAGATAAAATTCGACACCATCTTCGCATCTGTACTATATTTCTGAATGAGATTCAATAAAAAAATAGACACTATTAAAGATTGTGAACTTTACTAAATACGATAAGCTTATGGTAAATATTTATTGAGCTATACTAAGCTAACTGATGGGGCTTTACTTTGTCGACTGCGCTTACTGTTCTGCACTACGAAGGACAGACTTAGTTCTGAGTGGGTGTCTAAGCCATCTATGAAAGAGAAGAGAGCTAAAGGGCAATTTCTAAATAGGATTTTGAGTAGACTATTTTTGACTTAATTATATAAGTTAATTTTCTGAGTTTCTTTAATTAATAAAATACACTCCATTGCAGTTAAAAGCATTCTTTATGGGTTCATATCAGTAGAAGATTCCATAGATTTTACAAATTTTTAACACTTTGCTTTCACCAAATCTATCATTTCAGGCTCATGCTAATTGATTAAACTGAGTCCAACCATAATACTACTGAATACTTTTAAATCTCCATGCTTATACTCATCCATGTAATAGTCAGTGAAGCTAGCAATAGGTCCTTGTCTCAAACAGCTCACATTGGCTCTATTTTTGAATTTCATATATAGACGTAAAAAGAGTGCATTGGTCTGTTTTGATAGATCTTTGCATGATGAAATCGACTGTATAACTGGCAGAAGAGTGGCTAAATCTTATTCACTCACTGACTCACTATGGGTCACTAAAATGAGGTCTAATAGTGAAAGCAGCATGTATCCCATTTATTTTGTCTTAGAATCATCGATCTTGCAATTTTAGCTAAACTTACGAGTGTAAGACTAAATCATATGTTTAATGACAGATATTTATTCCGACTTTCTTATTATTTTGCATGTTGAAAGTCTTCTCTATTTGTTAAGTTTGGCATATATTTTCAATAACAAGGTGCATTAATCAAGGAAAAATTTCTGAGTCTGACGTTTATCATTGATATCAATATTGCGCCTATTAAATGACAAATAGATTGCCATAGCACGATCAATGCCCAATCTAGTACTAATTTATTACAAATTCTGCCATGAATTAGCATTGAGTTTAGTTTAAACATTTTGTTTGATTAATTTACCAATAATTTAATGCCTTTACTATTAGAACTCATAGAATGCGAAACCTTGCAGTAGTCGGTAAATTAGACTGCCTTAGAGGGGTCTATTAGGCGATTTTTATAGCATAGCCAATATCTGAGTGCCGCTGTACCCCAGTGCTAAATTTATTTTGTTGTTTTGCTGCATTGTCTTCATTCTTATCGCTGATGATATAGGCTATAACTATTTTGAGGATTTAATGCTGTCGAAAGCTAAGGCAGATTTATTCAGCAGTGCATTTCGAGATATATAAACATTGTGTTTTTCTAATTTATAAGAAAGCACCATTTTAATATATTTTTCATCTTTTTCCAGATTCTAAACTTTCTTTTATGGCAAAACTTCGACTACAGGGCTAATTTTTATTTGATTAGGCTGGTTTGAGAAAATATTTGCCTTGCTTTGATGTAAAGTCTCTTGAGCAGGCTAATTTGCCAAATTGGTCCATGCACTACTGGTCTGATTGCTAACATTTTAGATTTCCCTCATCCCTTGATGTTCCATAATATGCGGTTCTACATTTAATACTTTCTTAATTTATTTATTCTAAGACGGAGGCGCAACATATTGATTGTTAACAATAGGTGGTTGTATATTTTATTGCTGCGGTTTTGATCTCATTGCCAGTACTGCCTACAGAGAAATCGGTCCTTTGCTTGTATTTTTGGCAAAAGGGTTCGTGCTCATTCAAATAGTACAGACAAGAAAACTGGAATTGATGTTAATATTATAAATTGCGCGTATTGCAAATTATCAATATTATTATCTCATTATTATGCATGATAATGTAATAAATTATTATGTTATATATAGACGGAGCTATTGGTTCAATATTTTTAAATTTTGACTATCTATATAAATTTTCCAGGTTTTATTAATGAGACAAAATTATTAAACACAGAATAAGTTACTAAGACATATCATAAATCAGTTATTACTGATTAACTTCCTTTAAGGTACTTCATATTTTTTAGCATTTGTTGGGTGAGACTTCAGCTTATTATCAGACTTGAAGTACTCCAATTTGGAATTGCTTTACTTTGAAGTTGGGCTCTCCATGACGTACTTGTCATTTTTTTGCAAATCATTGAGAATATACTTCGAACTATTTCCTCTTTCATTTGCTCTGTTCATATTGTCCGTTTTTCTACGTTCATTGGTATAATTCCGCAAATATTCTTATTGATTTTCAGTACCCATTGTATTTTCATTTTAATTGTTCGATCTTCTGTTAGTTAAAGGTTAGCAACCCATGATGCAATGTTTATTGTTATAATAAAAGCTTTATCTATGCAGTCCTTATATTAATATTAGAGAGATTATAGCAATTGAGAGATTGATTAACAAATCGTAGATTAATTTTAAAATACAAGTTCATTTAGTAATTTATTTTATTCTTTGCTCGTTACTCTTATAACAGCAAAATATAATTAATCATTAGTTAAACTAATTAATTTAAAGTTTGCTTATAAAATCAATTGAATATGAGAAAGTTTTAAATTGATTGCTGTTGGTTGCAAATATTATTTTGATTACTAATAATTTTATCGGTATGAGCGGATCACAAAATAAGCCAGCAAGAGCAGCATCAGCCCGACCTGCTCCCATGCGTCCAACTTCAAGTAAAAATCGAAAATTGCATCAAAAGACTGAATTTATCGACAACGTGTACGGCCAGAACAATGCGAATGATTCATCTGGTAACTATCGCTCGTTTCAAAAAAATAAAACTACAGCTAACAAATTCAATCAGCTAGGTTTCGAGCTGGAAGACTTGAGTCGTCTCGTCCCTAAGCCAGACCAGATGAATAAGGAGAAGGAGCAGCTGTTCTAGGAAAACCTACACCTTAAGAAGGAAATCAATAAAATGAGAGAGGAAATGAATAAAAATAGGACCAAAATCGAAATGCTCACATCCAAAAGTAGCAAATATACAAAGCAATTCAACAGATAGTTTGAGAAAAAAATGTACTGGACTGGTAACAACGCCTACCTCATTTCAGGTATCAAGGCACAGTACGAAAAGCTTAAAGAGGAATTGAGTTAAAGAAATTAATAGTGCGAAATACTTAAGAAATAATTAGTTCAATCTAGAGCTCCTTAGTTCAAAATACTTGCTTAAACCCTGCAGGAATAGAACAGAAAATTATCATAAAGAGTCCATAAGATGGCTGAAGTCTCACAGCAAGTACTTTTCGATAACGCTGGCTCCAAGAACGTACCTTAATATGTTTACAATGATCTAGAAGTCAAATATTAAAAATTAGATGAGAAATTACGGTAATCACAATATGACACTAAAGTCAGCAAGCAGCAATGTAAGGATTTGCAGAAAAAAATTGAATTTTTGTAAAAATTGATCATCGAAAAGGACAATGCACAGTATCACGCAAGCAAGAAAGCGAAGAAGGCTGACAAATAAAAAGTATCACTTGAATAGAAAATTAAAAATCTAGAAGCAGTTAAAAGTGATGAATCCAGAAACTATTAAGCCAAAATATAAAAAATAAAAACAATGGAGTAGAAAAGATTCAAAGCGGAAAAAGACATGTTCGATCGCACTATTCATGAAAAAGATCAGAGAATTCAGAAACTATAAAAATAAGTAGCATATTTATCAACATTGCTTACTTACTGGAAACCATTGGACTAACTTAACCGAGAAGACATAGAAAATAAGTACAACTAGTCAGAATCGGAGTCTATATAGTTAAAGAAGAAGGAACCCGAGAAGGGTAACAAGAAAAAGGAGGATGAAAAGTTGTTTGTTTTAGATAATAAAAGTAGTTAAGTCGCTAAACCTAGAAGAGCGACTGAATTTTAAATAAAAGGAGACTTTCTCTTGAAGTCAAGCGTTGAACTTCCAAATGGGATAAGGTAAAGCTAGAAACCATCTCGAGTCAGAGTTCAGCAAACTGCTGACAAAAGACATCACGAGACAGCATAGAAGAAGAGAAAAGTCGATTATAAATAAGTATAGCACTTGGGCGAACATCTAAAATATAGATTTTTAGGACTTAGGCTTGGAATGAATTAAGTTAAGAAATATTTTGATTACCGCAAACAATCAACTAATCCAGAAGCAGCCTTCGTGTTGAATGATTCAAAATTATCTAAACAATAGGACAATACTTGGGATGAGTAATATATGAGCATGAGAGAAGCCAAATAAATACTTCAAGCTTATCCTTTTGAACTGCACTAAGATTAAGCTCATCTTTTATCTCGATATCTGATTGAGGACAGTTTGAACGAATTTGTATACGTTGATGAAAATAATGAGCATAAGAGAAGTATTATAAAGTCAATTGTCAAAGCATTAGTCGGCAGCTATGAAATTCTTGAAGGGGAACGGCAGTTATAAATCGAAAAATAATGTAAGTAAATGCTGGATAAATATCAAACAAATTTACTGTCTGCCCTATCTACTATGGCCAGTTCCGGTTTCATTAGCAGGAGAAAATTTTTGGAACTTCTCAGCAGTCTAGGAATCGAGCTTAGTGAGGAGGGTAAAGACTATCTCGTATGTAAGATGCTGTTAAAGTCCGAATCCTTAAATAAATTAAGCTACATGATAATTTTAGATTGATTTTTCTACACTACTTCTATCACTTTTAATTATCCTTTAATTACTTATTTAATAATATCATTAAAACAAGCGAAAAGATCGATAATGAAACGAGAATCCCAGCTTGACTTGTTCCAAAATTTTACCGAGAAGGAAGATCAGAGGACGAAGATTTCAATAGGAGGATAAGTGGAAGCGATGCTTGACTACTGCGAGTACGTTATCCATTCAGAGTATGATAAAAAATCCAAAACGAAGTACAAGTTCAAGGAGCGTAAAAAGTAAGTATCATAAGATTTTATGCGAGCTTATTCGACCCTGTAGCGTTAAGACAAAATTAACTATTACATAAAAAATGTAATATACCTGATTCGTATCAGCAACGGTAACACAAAGCCTCCAAAATTGCGGACTGATACTATGGAGGCCAATGTGCACACTCTTAGTTATAATATTAAGAGATGGAAATAGAAGAAAATACGTTTGGATAACACTCGACAAATTTTGTTTGGAGAAAAAAAGAATACAATAAAATAGTATGACTTAGGCGACTACATCTTCCGAGGATCGAAGAACAGCAAATATTATACATTCGTCCTTGAGGCTATTAAGGAAACAGTCTTCGCGAAGCAAAAAACTGTGCATATTGGCTTTGACTCTGCTGAGCAGATGAAAGAGTGGGCTGATGCTATTCAGGTGTGCATTGATTACAAACATTGGCAGAGAATTTACATTTAATTGTACAAAAAGCAACCACCAAGAGAAACAATGCAGAATATCTCTACACCACTTGGGCTTATTGATAAATAAAGAATGCAGTCCAGTCCAGCGCTTATAACTTTATCAGTCCCACTTTCGAGCAGTCAAATGGGAATGAAAAAATAAATAAAAACGAATTAGAAATAATCAATCTCAAGTGATTAGTTCCAATCAGACTCAGGCTCAGATAAGGGTAATTAAGATAAAGTGCAAAGAACTATTATTGAAGATCTAGTTTAAGGTTAGGCTATGAACCTATAAAATCTATAAAGCATTCAATAGAGAAATATTAAATAAAAACGAGATAAAAGTATGGAGAACTTGAATATTTTTCATAGAATGTTCCCATAGTTTTAGTTTAGCGATGTATAATATGAAGGAAACTATCAGATGATACATAATGATAGTACAATTAGAATCATGCAACATACTGAATAAAAACAAAAGTTTAAAATTGTTATTGAAATTTAATCTGAGCAGCTAGATCTCCCTTAATGCATCTTTAAAGCTCTATGTAGTCCGGATTTTTCAAAGAATTACAACGACAATATTCAATAATTTTAAGTAAAAACATTAATTTCATCCTAAAATGCAGCTATAATGTATATGGTATTGAAAGCATTTAATCGAATTTATCGACCAAGGGACTTTATTTTCATCAGACACGCATTTAAAATTGGATCTAACTCGCTTTACATTGCAGATAAAAGTATAGAGAACGTAAACTACCCTCCTTTTATCACTGTGGTCCGTGGAAAATACGAATGCATTTGGTCAATATTGAGGAAATAGAAAAATAAAGTAAAAGTGGTTGCCTGTATGAACATCGATAATACTGGTTACCTCAACGATAATCAGAATACAAACTTATCATTAAATTATATGAAAAATTTTAGTAAGCTCAATTTGTTTGTTCGAAGCAATATCCCGAAGTTAAAGGAATTTGTAATGTTCGATCTTGGGTGGGATATCACAAAAAATAATCAAAATTCAATTGACGAGACAATAAGAGTTAAACGAAAGTCAAATATAGCATTAATAAATCAAAAAAGAAAAAGCTAAGTTTCTTATGCCGTAAAATAGCCTTTTGTTTAAAATGTGAAAAACAAACCAAATTAATAGATTCAGCGAAAACAAAATATTATTATGGTTGAAAAACAAAAATAACTCAATATTGAAAGAGAAAAAATGAACTCAGAGCAGGTTGTAGCCGAAGTTGATCCTGAAGCTGTTTTATAAGAAAAATTACAAACAAACAAGTAAATAAAACTGACTTTTGATCAAAAAGGTATGGTAGTAATTCCTAAAGGTCATTTAAAAAATAGATATCAGATTACTCCATTAAAATCATATCCAAATATTTACTGGGCATCATCAAACCCAGCAAAGCACCCTATTTGGAACGATGAAGACTGGAAACACGATACTAAAAAGGGAGGACTTCTTTTCATAAACCAAAAGAAAATTGATGACCAAAAAGGTGTAATAAAGTTCATTCTTTCAAAAGTAGGCAAAAATTTACTTTCGGGCAAATCAATTTTGAATATTAGTTTACCTGTAGATATTTTTGTTGCTAAAAGCAATCTTGAACTGTTCATTCAGAGCTTGTGTTATGCTCCTGTTTTACTTTAAAAAGCGAGAAGCTTGGACCCCTTTGAGAAGTTTAAAATTGTTGCAGCTTTCGGTATAAGTATGTCGCCATTGTATCTGATCATGGAGAAGCCCTTCAATCCGATCATAGGAGAAACATTTCAAGCATGGATTAACGGTTGTCCCGGTTATGCATAGCAAATCAGCCATCATCCTCCTATCTGTTCCCTACTATTTTACGGCAGAGGCTACACAATATCAGGTACAAAGTAATATATATAGGCCAATTTTAATCAAAAGCAGAGGTGCATGTGAATAGTGGCACAGGAACAAATGACGGAATATTCAGAGTCAACTTTGATGATGGAACGAAGTATTGTTTTTGCTCAGCAGGTGGTTAGGTTAGCGGACTTGCTTATGGTGATCGTAAGTTCAACATTCAAGGAAAAGGTATAATTTATGTTATGTTTAGCATATTGCTGGTCCGAAACTTAAAATATTTTCAGTTAGATTGTATTTAACCCTGCTCGTAAAGGATTTTTTAGCATGAAAAAACAATAGCAACCGTAAGATTATTTTGAAGGTTAATTAGTTAAAGTTCCAAAAGAATTTATTTATAGTTTAAGATAAAAAAGGCGAAGTGTGACACCAAAATAAACACTTCAATCTTTTGGTAAACTAAATGGAATATGGCATCAACAACTTTCTTATTAGAATCAATAATTATTGAACTATGAGAAACAGTTACCATTCAAGCTTGAATATTAAAAGCATCCATTGCCTTCAGATTCAAACTGGCGTGAAGATATTGCATATCGAAGATTAATGGAAGTCCCAAGAGCACAAATTTAAAAATAAAGACTTGAAAATTTCCAAAGAAACGACCGTAAGCTAAGAGAAAAGAAAAAATGAACAACTTCATGACTATTTATGTAATAAATTTGATTTATATATATTACTTATAAGAGATATACTAGAATGCAAGACCTAAAAGATCTCATTGAATAGCTTGGCGAAGATCCGTTCAAAATATTGTAAACTGATCCTCAAAGCGATCCTGCAGTTTTGCGTAAAAACTATAGAAACTTGGCGATTAAGTACCATCCTGATAAAAATTAAGACGAATCTGCTAAGATGATGTTTTTAAAAGTGAACCAGGCTTACAAATATTTGTAACAAGAATAAAATAGAAAGACCTATAGCTCATACATAAATCTTCTCGATGAACAACGCAAGAGGCAATAAAACATGGACGAAAAGAGAAAGAAATATGCTGAAGACTTAAAAAGGAGAGAAGAAGAGCATTTGATAACTAAAACTGAACTTGAAAAGTAACTTAAAAAAAGCAAATAATTTTTCATGAGGAAAATGCAAGAAGCTGAAGAGAGATAGAATAGAAAGAAATAAGTATTTGATGGCATAGGAGTGCAACAGTACTATGAAATGGTATCTTCTTTCGACGTTGTTTGGCGAGAGGGGCTTAGTTTTACATAAAACATGCTTCGCACAGCGTTTAGTTCGTATGGTAAAATTGGGACAATAAAATTGTAGCCAAAACGAAATAGAGCAGTAATTAGCTTCAATTCAATTGAAGATTGCACGAAAACTGTAGAGTCGTTTAAACATCCTTTAATTACATTGAGATTTCATGTTTAGAAAAGTAAAAGAGATCATCTACTAAAGGCTCTTGAAAAACAAAAAGTATAAAAAGTAGATTTAAGTCTCAGCAGCGAAAACATAGAAAGATTCAAATAAATAATGAATAGGGGGTCAGGTCTATATAGACCTAACTATATGAACGAACTATGATCAATTTTAATTTAATCATTGCGACAATCATTATGGACAGGTTAAAATATCAGTTAAATTTGCATTGTGAGAAATCCATTTCAGGGTGAGCTTTCATGAATTATTTTAGCTTATCTTGCTTCATGAGCTCATCAGATGTGGGCTTGCCTTGTTGCTTCTGTCTCATATCAAACATCATTTTCTCTACAGTTGATCGAGTCTCTCCGTCTAGATCGGAAAGCTTCGAAGATTCAGGATTTATTTTTTGAGTGTTAATTTCTTTATCACCTTGAATGGGAGTGCTCCACCAACTTGTTTGGTTTTTCCATTTTTCAATATTTATGTTAATATACTTGCCCTTGTAGTCTTGCACTTGACCATCTTCAATCGTCCATATTGAATCATCTGGGTTTATTTTATCCTTAAGCTTGCCATCAATAATTGCATTTCCGTCTACAATGACCTTAAGAGTGTCAAGACCGATGGTTACTTTTACTTGCTTCTTAGTGATGGCCTTGTCAACAAAAATGTACATGTCAACGCTCTAAATTATACAAAATTTACCTCAAGTGTCTGAGTCCAGATGTACTTGTCAGTTCGGCCTCCGTTGCCTATTGGTGGAGGGGTATTATCCTCCTCTTCTTTTTTCTCAGTCTTTTCAGGTTATTTCTATGCTTTTGGTTGCTAAGCTGGCTTTGGTGCCTCTACAGATGATTATTTTTTCTCTTTCTCTTTTCTTTACTGTTCTTATTTGAGTTTCTTTTTCTTTTATTCAGCTTATTTTCTTTTCTACTCTTCTTTCTTTTTCTCTGCTTGATCAGCCACATACTTATCGAAATTCTTCTTGCAATTGTTAACAATGCTCTATTCTGCTTTCTTTTGATTGGCAAAGAAGTCAGTATTTCTTCTAAGGAAACCGAAGACAGCACTGAAGAATTCGTCAATATTGCCTTTTTGTTGGATGATGGTCATGAGCAGCCCATCAAATCGATTATCGTCAGACATGATTTAACTAATATTTAAATAATGGTGCTTATTAAAATGTCACTAATATAAATTGTCATCTTCCAGAACATTCCAAAATAATATAAGTTATATTCATTTTCACATTTCACTAAATCAAAATTAAGAGTTGAATTATGTTTAATGCAATAAAGAGAAATATTTATGGACTGTGGACAATATATTAATGCCTAAATACATTAAATTATTTTAGTGGAGCAGTGTATTAGTCAAGCTGCAATAGTTTAGTGGTAGAATTGAGCGTTGCCATCGCTTAGGCCCGAGTT
>APMI01001759.1_pt1 | contig 26969 bp, 28 predicted proteins | sample 667938 | NCBI WGS metagenome assembly APMI01 (sample SAMN01084076, study PRJNA167559) | wastewater metagenome | biome: Wastewater | place: Denmark: Ejby Moelle, Odense | collected 2011-11-28
TCTTCCGATCGAGCAGCGGCGGGGGCGGCAGCTGCCGGAGCGGCGGCCGGGGCAGCAGCTGCAGCAGGGGCTGCGGCGGCGGTTTCAGCCTTGGGCTTCGGACGCAGGGAGCCCAGCCCCTGCACGACGAAAGACAGCACCCAGATCAGCACGACGCCGCCGATGGCGGAGCCGATGATGACATTGAGAAGGGACCAGATGGAGGACTTTTCCGAGGCGGAGTGGGCGGACATGGTGGCTAGTGGGGGTGAGATTGAGCCCGCATCAGAGCACAGCACCGCCTGAAAGCAACCACGGTGTACCCTCAGCGTGGCCCTCCAGCCAGCACCGCCGCCATGGCCCGCCCGATCTGGGGCGCGGCCAGCATGAGGATGTCATTGTGGTGCGCGCCGGGCACCTCGTGCAGCGCCACGGCCTGCGGGTGCGCCGCCGCCAGCTCCCGGCCCATGCGGGTGGGGATCACCTCGTCGTCCGTGCCATGAAAGATCTCAATGCGTGCGCCCTGCCGTGCGGCCACATGCGCCAGCGTGCGCCGGTTGTCATAGCGGTGCAGGTTCAGGTGGCAGAGCGGCCAGCCGAGCACGATGCGGCCCATCTCCGTCATGCTGGTAAAGGGGGAGAGCAGCACGCCACGCCGAAGATCCAGATCGTCCGCCAGCATCAGCGCTGCCGCAGAGCCCAGGGAGTGCCCCAGAAAGGCCAGGTGTGGCAGCAGTTCCTCCCGGTTGGTGTGCAAGTGCGTCTGCAGGGCGGCCACGGCGGCGGTGCCGTTTTCCCGGATGCGTGCGGGGTTGGGCGTGCCGGCGCAGTCGCCGTAGCTGGGGTAGTCCACCAGCAGGTAGGCGTAGCGGGCGTCCCAGTCGTCGGTGTGGTTCAGCCAGTCCAGCGCCAGGGAGCCGTTTCCGGCAAAGCACACCCACACCGTCTGCGGCAGCCCGGTGGTGGCGGCGCGTGGCGGGATGTAGAAGGCCGTCTGCGCCCCCTGGCTGGTGCTGAAACGCAGGCGCGCCCCCTTGGCGGTACGCAGCATGGTCTCGTACTCCTCCCGGTAGGGGTTGGGGTGGTAGATGAGCTTTGACTGGCAGCCCAGCAGCAGCACCACGGGGGAGAGCACGATGATGGCCACGATGCGGATGACTCGTTTCCAGAGCGGCACGGGCTTAGTCGGGAGAGTAGATTTTGGATTTCAGCTTTCCTTCCGCAAAGGTCAGCAAAATGCCCTCGCAGTTGGGCTCCGCCTTGTCCTCCGGGTGCATGAAAAAGGTCAGGCTCGTCTCATCCTCGGCGATGATGGTGGGTACCTTCCGTGGGCCGTCTGCGGGGTAGAGGTGCGCTTTGACCTCCATCACCTCTGCACGTGTCATGCCCAGGTGGATGCCCTCGTAAAAGTCCTTGTACGTGCGGATGCGTGCGTCCGTCCACTCAGGGTACAGCGCCATCAGCACCAGCCCGGCGGGCGTCAGCAGCGCCAGCGCAAAGAGCAGCAGCATCGCCTTCAGCCCGCGGTGGTGCACCCGCAACACTGTGACCAGCATGATCACCGCGCCCACCAGACCCAGTACGGCCAGCACAAAGACAGGATGGGTGGAGGAGCTCATGGTGGCGGATGTTGACGGAAGCTCTTTGGAAAGGCGATGAAAAAATGACTGAGCGGGGGATGGCGCAGCTTTCAGCCTCTGCCAGGCGGCAGCATCGTCAGCTTCTTGCGGTGGAAATGCGGCACCATGCCTGCTATGGCAGGTGGCATCTGCGATGAAACTCCCCCGCTTTCTTTCGTCTCCCGCCTTCTGGCGCGTACTGACCCTCATCTGGGCCGGGGTGCTGTGGTGGCTCTCCTCGCAGACCTTTCTGCCCAAGCCGGGAGACTTTGAGGGGGTGGACAAGTTTGAGCACTGCGCCTTCTTCGCCATCGGCGGCACCTGCTTCCTGCTCAGCCTGCGGCTGGCGGGGCGTGCGCAGACCTTTGGCGCGGCGCTGCTGCTCACGCTGGCCTTTTGCGGCCTCGTGGGCGTGGTGGACGAGTGGCACCAGCTCTACGTCCCCGGCCGCAGCGGCGGCGATGTGTGGGACTGGAGCGCCGACCTGAGCGGCGCCCTGCTGGCCACCGTGGCGGCATTGATCGCAGGCCGGTGGCTGGGTGGTGCGAAGAAGCAGCAGGCCCCGCTGTGAGTCGCGCGCAGTGCGAATTTGGACTGTGCCTGCACAACGAGGAACAGCCTGCCCTTTATATCTCACCAAGAGACAAAGGAGGCAAAGCTGCCGCTTTCGTGCCTCTTGCGGTTCAGCTTACTTCAGCGGAAACCACCACATCAGCACGGCGGTGAGGAAGACATTTGCCAGAGCGAGCTCGAAGAAGACCTTCCAGCCGAGGGCCATGAGCTGGTCAAAGCGGAAGCGGGGCAGCGTCCAGCGGATGACGATGAAGAAGACGATGAAGGCAAACACCTTGGCAAAGAATGTGCCCATGTGCAGCAGGCCGGTGTAGAAGGGCGTGGTGCCGGGGGTGTAGTGCAGCTGCAGCGGGATGATCTTTTCAAGATAAGGCCAGAAGGGGATGCTCCAGCCGCCGAGGAAGAGCGTCACTGCCATGCCGGAGCCGATGATCATCGCGGCATATTCACCCATGAAGAAGAGGGCAAACTTCATGGAGCTGTACTCGGTGTGGTAGCCGGCCACCAGCTCGGTCTCGCACTCGGCGAGGTCAAAGGGCAGGCGGTTCGTCTCGGCAAACATGGAGACGGTGAAGATGACGAAGGAGATGACGATGGGGATGAGCAGCACCCAGCGGCTGAAGTTCCAGCCATTGGCCCAGGGAGCAGCATCGCCCCAGAAGGGCAGCAGCAGCCAGCCATTGGCATCCTGGAAGGCGGACATCTTGGTCAGGTTCAGCTCGCCAAAGATCATCAGCACCGGGATGATGGAAAGGCCGAGGGACATCTCATACGAGATCATCTGCGCGCTGGCGCGCACGCCGCCGAGGAAGGGGTACTTGGAGTTGGATGACCAGCCTGCGAGCACGATGCCGTACACACCCAGGGAGGCGATGGCAAAGGTGAAGAGCGGGCCCACGCTCAGGTCGGCGATCACCAGCTTGATGGGCTCCGCCAGTCCGAGGAAGGAGAGATTCAGCTCGCTGCCAAAGGGCAGCACCACGCAGGTGAGCAGGGCGGGCACCACCGTGAGGCAGGGGGCCAGCCAGTAGTAAAACTTGCGCACGTGGGAGGGCACAAAGTCCTCCTTCAAAATGAACTTCAGGCCGTCTGCCGCCGCCTGTGCCAGACCGCCGATGCCAAAGGGCTGCCAGTCTTTCTTGAAGCCAAAGAGCGTCAGCGGCACGCCCACGCGGTTTGGGCCCACGCGGTCCTGGATCACGGCGGAGATGCGTCGCTCAAAGTAAACGGCGATCGAAACCAGGGGCAGAATGACCAGGAAAGTCAGGAAAATGATCTTCCCCACCGAGGCGGCGAGCGCAATGAGATCGAAAGTGGCGAGCATGGGAGTGAACATCGGCAGCCCGATTATCAGGGTGCAGCGGGGGGCGGCAACCGCAATTTGTGAAAAATTTCACAAAGTCGCGCTTCAAGTGCAATGCCCTTGCTGTGCCTACCTCACCGGATCCGTAAAATTGTCCGGCTTCACGGGTGGCTTGGCTCCAGGCTCATCGGGTCTGGGCGCCAGGTGGTCGGCGATGCGGAAGATGGCCAGGATCAGCTCCACGGTGACGCGGGCCACGATGAGGTAGAGCAGAAAAGCCAGCGGGGCCGTGGCCATCTGGAAAAGACCGGTGAAGGTGCCGTTTTTAAACCCGCTGAACATGTAGCTGAAGGCGTAAAAGGCCGCGGCCAGCAGGCTCAGCACGTAGAGCATGCGCACCAGGCGCGGGGTCACAAAGCGCTGGAAGGAGAGGTCCAGCACCAGATCCAGCACGGCACGGATCTGCAGCCAGAGGCTGGAAAGCACGGAACTGGGATTGGGTTCGGCATTCATGCCGGCAGAGTAAGCCCCGCCCCCGCCCCGGCGCAACCTGCCAGATGTCTCAACCTGCCTGAAACGTGAACCTTGGAGCGGCGTTGGAATACTGGTTGCGTGAAATGGCAACCGCAGCCAGAATCCGCGCCTCTTTTTCCACCCCTGTGCACCGGGCTCTGGAGAGGAGATGTTCATCGACTAACCCAACACCGCCAAAGTCATGCCTGCGAAATCCAAGAAACCCGCAGTTAAAAAGCCCGCCGCCAAGCCAGCGAAAAAAGCTCCAGCCAAAGCGGTGAAGTCGAAGAGCAAGCCCGCCCCCGTCAAGCCGGCGGTGAAGGCCAAAAGCAAACCCCTTTCTCAAAAAGCGGCGCCGAAAAAGCCCGCCCCCAAGAAACCCGATCCCAAGCCTGTGAAGAAACCCGCCGCCAAAAAAGCTCCCGCCCCCGCCAAGAAAGCCGCCGCTCCTGCCAAGAAAGCAGCGGCCCCAGCTAAAAAAGCCGCGCCCGTCAAGGCCGCAGCCCCTGCCAAGAAGGCCGCTCCGGCCAAAGCTGCCGCCCCTGTGAAGGCCGCACCGGCCAAGGCTGAGAAGCCTGCCGCCAAGGCCGCTCCCGCACCTGCTCCTGCGCCAGCCCCCGCACCCGCTCCAGTCAAGAAGGCTCCAGCCAAGGCTGACAAGCCCGCCTCCAAGACTCCTGCCGTCTCCATGCCCCGTGGCGCCACCGCCGGCACCCCGCGCTCCCGCGTGAACCGTGGTGAAGACGAAGGCATCACCATCGAGATCGCCAAGGGCCCGGTGAAGATGACCCCCTTCCTCAAGAAGCAGAAGCAGCGCCTCGTGGAACTGCGCGACGCCTACCTCAACTCCATCGAAGGCGTGGCCAGCGAAACCATCCGCAATGAAAACGGAGACGCCTCCGCCTTCGGCATGCACCAGGCAGACGCCGGCAGCGACGCGTATGACCGCGACTTCGCCCTCAGCCTCCTGGGCAAGGAGCAGGACGCCCTCTATGAAATCAATGAGGCCCTCAAGCGCATCGAAACCGGCACCTACGGCGTGTGCGAAGGCACCGGCGTCAAGATCCCGGAAGAGCGCCTGGAGGCCATGCCCTTCGCCCGCTTCTCCGTGGCCTACCAGGAAAAGCTGGAGCGCAACCAGATGAGCGGCCGCTGGAGCCGCCCTGTGCACTCCCTCTTCGGACTGGACAGCGCGGACGACGCCTCCGACGACGAAAAGGACGAGGATGACACGATTCCGAGCTCCAATAACAACAACTCCGGCGAATCGCTTGACTTCTCCAAGGAGTGACCTAACCTCCGCGCCCCAAATTTATGCCGCGAGAAATCATCACACTGGAATGCACGGAAGCCAAAGCTGCAGGAATGCCGCCCTCACGCTACGTGACCACGCGCAACAAGAAGAGCGTCCGCACCCCCGGCCGTCTTGAGAAGGTGAAGTTCAATCACTACATGAAGAAGCGCACCCTTCACCGCGAAATCCGCTAATTTTTACCCAAGACTGCCATGCAACCGAAGACCAAAGAACGCATGTCCAACTTCCGCCGCGCCAATCGCAAGATGCCGCGCCGCCGTGTGGACATCCCGGTGGAAAAGATCGTTTACACCAATCCTGAGATCCTTGCCCGTTTCACCACCGAATCCGGCAAGCTCATCCCCCGCCGCATCACCGGTCTTCCTGCCTGGCTGCACCGCAAGGTCGTGCGTGAGGTCAAGCGCTCCCGCGCCGTCAACCTCCTGCCCTGATCTGCCGGACTTCACACCCGTGAAGGGTTTCTCCTGATCTGCTTCCCACTGTTGCACACCGCGGCAGTGGGAAGTTCCATTTACAGCCCATGTCCGCACTTTCCGACACGCAAAACGAACGTGATGACCGCCGCCTGCCCATCGACCGCGTCGGCGTGCGCAGTCTGCGCTTTCCCCTGAGCATCCGCGACCGCGATGCCGCCGTGCAGCACACCGTCGCCACCGTCTCCCTCGCCGTCGATCTCCCGCACCATTTCAAAGGCACCCACATGAGCCGCTTTGTGGAGGTGCTGCACGCGCACGGCGCGGAGCTCACCGTCTCCAACATCGTGGCCATGCCGCGCGAGCTGATGAAAAAGCTCCATGCCGACAAGGCACACGTGGAGATGAAGTTCCCCTATTTCCGCGCCAAAAAGGCCCCCGTCTCCGGTGCGGAGGGCCTGCTGGACTACGGCGTCATCTTTGAAGTGAACGCCGACAAAGGCACCACCGACTTTGTCCTCACCGTGGAGGTCCCCGTGACCACGCTCTGCCCCTGCTCCAAGGCCATCAGCGCCCGCGGCGCGCACAATCAGCGCGGCACCGTGACCCTGGCCGTGCGCTTCAGTGATCCCATCTGGATCGAGGACCTGCTGGAACTCGTGGAGTCCAGCGCCAGCAGCGAGCTGTACAGCGTGCTGAAACGCCCGGACGAAAAATTCGTCACCGAAGCCGCCTACGACAACCCTGTCTTCGTCGAAGACCTCGTGCGCAACGTGGCCGTGAAGGCCAAGGCGCATCCACGCATCACCTGGTTCCGTGTGGAGGCGGAGAATTACGAATCCATCCACAATCACAACGCCTGGGCGATGATTGAAAGCCACACTCCGACTCCATGAGCTACGTCACCGCCGTTCTGCCCACCGACCAGCCGCCGCTCATGCATCAGGCGGTGGATGAAGCCGTGCGCCTGCTGCGTGAGGGGGAGGTCGTCGCTCTGCCCACAGAGACCGTCTATGGCCTCGCGGCCAATGCGCTGGATGCCACTGCCGTCGCGAAAATCTTTGAAGCCAAGGAGCGCCCCACCTTTGACCCGCTCATCGTCCATCTGGCCAGCAAGGACCAGCTCGACCTCGTGGCCGATGTGCCGCCGGAGATCGCACCGACGCTGAAGAAGATGGTCGAGCGCTTCTGGCCCGGCCCGCTGACCATCCTGCTGCCCAAGAAGCCCATCGTGCCTGATCTCGTGACCGCCGGTCTGCCCACCGTGGCCGTGCGTGTCAGCTCCAATCCCATCTTCCGCCGTGTCATCTCGGCTCTCGGAAAGCCGCTCGCCGCGCCCAGTGCGAACCGCTTTGGCTCCATCAGCCCCACCTCCGCCAGTGCCGTGCAGGCAGAGCTGGACGGGCGCATCCACCTCATCGTGGATGCAGGAGCGTGCATGTTTGGCCTGGAGTCCACCATCATCAAGATCGAGCCCGGCACGCCCAAGATGTTCATCGACATCGTGCGTCCCGGCCCCATCACGCCGGAGGATCTGAAGGCCTACGGCAAAGTGCGCCAGGCCACCCGCACCGTGGTGGATGAAGCCACCGCCGCGCCCGGTCAGCTGGCCTCCCACTACGCGCCCAAGACACCTCTGCGACTGCTGGAGAGCCCGGACGATTTCATTCCTGAAGAAGGCAAACGCTACGCCCTCATGAGCTACCGTGGCGAAGAGAAGGACGGCTATCTCAATCTCTGCGACTGGGAGGAAGTCATGATGCTGAGCCCCGGCAACGGCAAGCTCCCCGAAGCCGCCGTGCGTTTCTTCTACGTGCTGCGCGCGCTGGACAAGCTGGGCGTGGACGAAATCATTGCAGAACCGTTGCATGAACATGGCATGGGAATCGCCATGATGGACAAGCTGCGCCGCGCCAGCCGGCGGGTGTAGTGCAACCGTCCCCTCTTCAACATCTTCGATGACTTCACGTCCTTCGTTCCAGTGGCAGCACAAGTGGCGGGAGCCCTTTGGAGTGCGGTCGCACTCCAAATTCATGCTTTGCGCACGGGCATTTTGAATCACGCATCACCTTCACATGAATGACGCATCTCCATCAGACCCGATGAAAGAAAGCAAACCGGCGGCCACCAAGCCGGAAACCGGTGCCACGGCCCGCTCCACCGGGGTCGTCTCCATCGCCATTCTCTGCAGCCGCGTGCTCGGGCTGGTGCGGGATCAGATGCTCAATGGCTTCTTTGGCTCCGCCTACACCGGCATCTTCACCGCCGCCTTCCGCACGCCCAACATGCTGCGCGATCTTTTTGCCGAAGGTGCGCTCTCCACCGCCTTCGTCACCACCTTCTCCAAGAAGATGAAGACCGAGGGCGATGAGGCCGCATGGGTGCTCGGGCGCAAGATGATCTCCCTTTCCATGTGGTTCATGACGCTCGTGGCCGTCGCGGGTGTGGCGCTGGCTCCCATCCTCTTCCGCATCCTGACGCCCGGCCTGAGCGAGGAGGCCAAGGTGCTCGGCACCTGGCTGGCGCAGATCATGTATCCCTTCATCGCGCTGGTGTCCGTCACGGCGCTGGTCATGGGCATGCTGAACTCGAAGAAGGTCTTCTTCATCCCCGCCGTGGCCTCGGCTTTTTTTAATCTCGGCTGCATCGTCGGCGGCGTGGTGCTGGCTTGGATCATTGATCCCGGCTTCCGCCATGGACACGTCACCGAGAAAGGGCTGACTGGATTTGCCATCGGCACGCTGATCGGCGGGGTGATGCAGCTCGGCATTCAGCTTCCCTCGCTGCGTCGTGTGGGCTTCCGCTTCCGCTTTGACTTCGGCTGCAAAGACCCCGCCGTGAAGGAGGTGCTGCACCTCATGTGGCCCTCCATGCTGGCCGCCAGCGGCACGCAGGTGGCGGTGATGCTCAACTCCATTTTCGCCTCCTTCACAGATGGGCATGAGAAATCGCTCGCCTGGCTGGCCAATGCCCAGCGCCTGCAGCAGCTCCCGCTCGGCTTGTTCGGTGTCGCCGTGGCCACCGTCACGCTGCCCATGCTCTCGCGTCTGGCCACCGAGGGCATGACCCCGGCCTTTCGCGGAGCGCTGGCCAAAGGGCTGCGCCTCGTGCTCTTCCTCACGCTGCCCTGCGCCGTGGGCCTCACGCTGCTTTCCGAGGAGATCATCTCCGTCATTTTCGAGCATGGGAAATTCAATGCCTCCGATGTGCGAAACACCGCCGCACCGCTGCAGGCCTACGCCTTTGGCCTCATCTTCTACGCCGCCATCAAGGTGCTGCAGCCTGCGTTTTACACCATCAACCGCCGCTTCATTCCCATGGTGGTCAGCATTGGCGTCATCGTCTTCACGGCCACGGTGAATTCCATCACCGTCTTCGTCTTTCACTGGGACCACACCGCGCTCGCCTGGGCCACGGCAGTGGGGCTCTCGCTCAATTTCCTCACGCTCTACCTCTGCATGCGCAAGTTTGCCTCCGGCCTTGAGACGGGCCAGCTCATGAAATCACTCGGCAGGCTGCTCGCTGGCATCGCGGCCATGTCCATGATCTGCCTGGCGGCCAAGAGCAGCATCATGTCCGACTGGGCGCATCTCCAGTTTGTGCTGCGCTGTGCCACGCTGGGCATCAGCATTGCCGCCTCTGCCGCAGCGTATTTTACTGTCACCAAAATCCTCAAGGTGGAGGAGGCGGGCGAATTTCTCTCATTGCTAGGCCGCCGCTTTGGCAAAAAGTAGCGGATCATGCCGCTCCAGCGCTTCTGGCTCCAGATCGCCGCCTTTCTCGTCCTCGTGTGGGCCGGAGTGGGCGTGGTCATGTGGGTCACGGAGGACTCGGTCTTTTCACCGGAAAAGACCCTGGCGCTGATGGCCGAGGCCCCGTGGCTGGAAGATGAAAACCTCTCCGAGTCGAAACGGAAAGCCTATCTCGACAAAGTCATCGCCTCCGTGCTCAAGCTCGACTTCAGCCAGCGCAACCAGATGCGCGAGGATGGCCTGGAAACCATGGAGCGCTTTACCAAATCCCTGACCGATGAAGAAAAGGGCGAATACGTGGGCCGCACCGTGGAGGAGAACTTCAAGGCGGTGATGAAAGGCCTGGAAAAGCTCCCCGCCGAGGACCGCCGCCGCATCATCGGCGGCATCCAGCGCGAGATGAAAAAGCGATCCTCCAAAAACCCCGAGATGCAGATGCTGCTGGACCAGGACCCCGCCGGCTTTGAAAAGAACTTCACCAAGGACATGGGCCTCTTCTTCAAAGAAGCCCCGCTTTCCATGAAGCTGGAGATGGCCCCCATGCTGGAGGCCATGCAGGGCCGCATGCAGGGCATGCGCGTGCGGTGAGAGAAATCAGCACCGCCGCCGCAGAAAGTCGCACAGCCACACCAGCCCCAGCACCGTGGCCACGCAGATGCCCACGAGTGAATCGGCGGGCGTGCCTTCGGTCGGGTCAAGATATGTCATGTCAGCAGCCTCCAGTGCCTGGGCATGGAGCAGCGGGCTGGCCGCTTTGAAAACGGCGAGGTCCGCACGCGACAGGTGCCTGGCCTGCCCTCCCGTGCGCCGCAGGATCTCCGGCAGGGCCTGCGTCTGCTCATTCAGCGCCACCAGCGCACTGCTGCCAAACACGAGCATGCCTTCATAACGGTGCAGCCACACCACCACGCGCTGCCCTTTCGCCAGATGGCTCAGCAGACCCCATTCATCTTCGGGCTGCTGGTAGGGATCGCGAGTGTGCTTCGCCGTGAGCCGGACGATACCATCTCCTGCCATGTCCTGCGCCGCACCCATGACAGACTCCACTTTCAGCGTGCAGGATTCCTTCAAAACGATTTCCGAAACCGACCGCTGCATCTCGGCGGATACCTCCTGCACCACGCCGACGAGAATCCCCTCCGCAGGAAAAAGGCGGCCCTCATACCAGGGCGTCATCGGCACCTCACTCGGTGCAGCCGCACACGTGGCGGCTGCTGCCATCAGCAGAAAAAGCACCCACCGCATCGCCTGCCACAGCGTCCAGGGCGCGCGGGCCTCCGAGCCCGCAGCACTCCGCCATCTCCGTTGACTCCGCCTGTGCCTGCCAGTGACGCACAACCGCGTCACAACCGCCGCACAGGATGCCCGTGTTTGCGTCCTGATGACAGCCATGGCTTTACTCATGGGTGTCTGCCACCTGCTGCGGGCTCGGAGGCCCGCGCTCCAGGGACTGCGTATGCAACGGTAAGGCTGGAGGCGCTCACACACGGCCTCAGCCCATCTGGGCGCGCTGGCGCAGGAAGTGGTCTGCCAGCACCAGGTGCACCATGGCCTCCACCATCGGCACGGCGCGGGGCAGCACGCAGGGGTCGTGGCGGCCACGGGCGGCCAGGGTGGTGTCCTCGTGGGTGTTGGTCACGGTCTTCTGCTCGCGCAGCACGGTGGCGGTGGGCTTGAAGGCCACGCGGAAGACGATCTCCTCCCCGTTGCTGATGCCGCCCTGGATGCCGCCGCTGCGGTTCGTGCGCGTGCGCACCTTGTCGCCATCCATGTAGAATTCGTCATTGTGCTGCAGGCCGGTCAGCGTGGTGCCGCCAAAGCCGCTGCCGATTTCAAAGCCCTTGCTGGCTGGCAGGCTCATCATCGCCTTGGCCAGATCGGCCTCCAGCTTGTCGAAAACGGGCTCGCCCAGTCCGGGCGGCACGCCGCGCACCACGCACTCGATGATGCCGCCCACGCTGTTGCCCTCGCTGCGGATTTTCTCGATCAGCTCGATCATCTTATCCGCCGCCACGGGGTCGCAGGTGCGGACGATGTTGGACTCGATCAGCGCCGAGGTCAGCTCCGCCGCAGCGGGCACGGTGGCCTCGATGTTCTGCACGGTCTTCACGTAGGCCAGGCACTCGTAGCCGCCCAGTGTCTGCTGCAGCACCTTGCGTGCGATCGCGCCTGCGGCCACGCGGCCGATGGTCTCGCGTGCGCTGGAGCGCCCGCCGCCGGAGACGGCGCGGATGCCGTACTTGGCGTCATAGGTGTAATCGGCGTGGCTGGGGCGGTAGGCCTGCTGCATCTCCGTGTAGGCGGAGGGGCGCTGGTCGGTGTTGCGCACCAGGATGCCGATGGGCGTGCCCAGCGTGAGGCCATCCAGCACGCCGGAAAGGATCTCGGCCTTGTCGTCCTCCTTGCGGGGGGTCACGATTTTGCTCTGGCCGGGGCGGCGGCGGTCCAGCTCGGCCTGGATGTCCTCCACGGTGAGGGGGATGCGCGGCGGGCAGCCGTCGATGACGACGCCGACGCCGGGGCCATGGGATTCGCCCCAGGTGCTGATGCGGAAAAGTGTGCCGAGACTGCTGGACATGTGGGGGCGCATCATGCGGCAATCCGCCCTGGGTTCAAGGGTTCTTCGGCGGGAGTTCGGGCTTTGGCGGGCGGCAAAGGATTGCATGCGGGCGCAGAATCCGGCATCCTGCGGCATGCTCTTCCCCCTCCGGCTGCTTCTGCTCCTGGGCTGTGCCTTCCTCACCGCCTCACTGCATGGCGCGGAGACTCTGGACTACGAAGGCGGGAGCTATCTGATCTACCGGGTGGACAAGGACGACAGGCCGCGCCTGCAACTGGCCTGGCTGGATGAAGGCGGAAAGCCGCTGCTCGATTTCAATGGCCTGAGCCGCCAGTTGGCAGCACGCGGGAAGAAGATCCTCTTTGCCACCAATGCGGGCATCTACGAGCACGGGCCCCGGCCCTGTGGCCTGACCATCTGCGCGGGGCAGGAGCTGGTGCCGCTGAATCTGAAGGCAGGAGAGGGCAATTTTTACCTCAAGCCCAACGGCGTCTTCTATCTGGACGATCAAACCGGCCCCGGTGTGATGGACGCGGAGGAGTACGCCCGTAGCGGACTCAAGCCGCGACTGGCCACGCAGTCCGGCCCACTGCTGCTGCGCCATGGCGTGATGCATCCCGCCTTCCGCGAAAACTCCCCCAACAAGCGCCTGCGCAATGCCGTGGGCGTGCGCAAAAAGGACGGGCAGATCGTCTTTGTGATGAGCGACCGCGAGGACGGCGTGAAAGGCCGCGTGACCTTCCACCAGCTCTGCCGCTGCTTCCTGCATCTCGGCTGCGAGGATGCGCTGTTTCTGGACGGAGACATCTCCACCATGCTCATCCAGCCGGAGCCCGGTCTGCGCTTCACCTCCAACACCTTTGCGGCGATGTTTTTCATCGCGGAGTGAGGGAGAGCGATACGCCGAAGGCGGGCCTCCATCGTGGTCCGCACAGTCCTCTGTGCGGTTCGTGCCACCTAGAGTGTTCTTTTTATTCAAGCCCTTCGCGTGTGATGTTCGTCGCCTCGCAAGGGCAAGAGTGTGCCAGCTTCATCTCTGGCTCTGGATTCTGCGCAGGCAGAGAGTGGCTCGTGCATCAGCGTGTTTTCGTGCCGCACAGAGGACTGTGCGGACCACTATGCTGACGCCTCCGCAGGCTTCGTCTCAGGCACCATCTTCACCTCATGCATTGCGGCGCGGGTGGGGGCCAGCCAGGTGGTGAGCTCGGCTTTGAACCACACTTTCAGCCCCTCCCAGAGCAGGCGCAGGGCGCTGGTGTCCGGGGAGAAGCTCTGGCGGGGCATCCACACGTGGCCGTTGTTTTTGTGGCCGTAGATGCCTTTGCGCAGGCGCTCCTGCGCCAGGTGTACAAACCGCTGGTTGTAGAAGCCCATGAAGGCGCCAAACACCCCGCCCGGAGCCCCGTCGTAGGGCATGCGCTTCCATTCGTAGTCGGGATGGGCATACACCAGCCGCACGGGGCCGATGAAGTAGGTGGCCAGATCCAGCAGGAAGGTGGCGTTCATGAGCTCGGCGTCTCCCATGTAGGCGTACTTGTCCTTGTAGAGCGCGTTGAACCACAGGGTCCAGCTGCGCGGATAGGCCATGTTCAGGTAGTCGGTGGTCTCCTGGGTGTTTTCTCCGGCGAGGTTCCGCGCCACGAGGTCCGTGGCGGCGCACACCATGTGCCCGCAGTAGTCCAGGCCGTGGCTGTAGAGCGGGTCCATGAACCCTGCGGAGTCTCCGATCATGACCCAGCGGTTGCCGGCGATGCGTTCGGCGCGGTAGGCCAGGTTCTTGTAGTAGTAGGTGTCGTTTTCATCCGGCACGGCTTCGTCAAACATCAGGCGGCCCACAGGGTGCGTCTTCAGGTGGGCCTGCAGACGGGCCAGCGGATTGGCCCCCTGCGGCGGCTCGTAAAAGCGCCGGTCCCAGGTCACGCCCACGCTGTAGCTGCCGTCGGAGAGCGGGATGATCCAGCACCACCAGCCGCGCCCCATGAGGTGATTGGTGGCCGTGGTGCGCAGGCCGCGCATGTTCTCCATCAGCTTCGGGTGCATCTTGCGGCTCTTATAGCTGTCCAGCCCGTTCACATTTCTGAAGCGGCACCAGATGGAGGAGGTGGGGTGCAGGCTCTCCATGGTGCGGTGCACGCCCAGCTGTTTTGCCAGCACGGCGGCCTTGCCGGAGGCGTCGATGAGCCAGCGCGCGGTCACGGTGCGCGGCTGGCCGCCCTGGGGCGTGACCTCCATGGTGTGCGGGGACTCGTCTTCGGAGAGGGCGATGTTCCGGAGGGTGGCCGGGCGCATGAGCTCGCATCCGGCATCGCAGGCTTCCTTGAGCAGGTGCTCGTCCAGGATGGCGCGGTCCAGCTGAAAGGTGGGCAGGCGGGACTGGTAGCGCGGGCCGATCTCGGTGAGGTCGCCCACGGAATCTTCCGGCGTTTTGCAGAACCACATGCGCAGGCCGTGCTTTTGGTAGTGCCGGGCGCTGAGGTGCGCACCCTGGTGCAGCACGCGCGTGAGGAAGCAGCCCGCCACCTCGGAGGTGCTCTCCCCCACCTTGCGGTCAAACTCCACCGTGCGCTCCACGATGAGAATGCGCATCTCCGGGTGCTCGCGTTTGAGGACCATGGCGGCCGAGGAGCCCGAAAACGCCCCTCCCATGACAACCACATCGTAGTCCGTGCCGGGATAATTCATGAGTGAGGGGGTGAAAAAAGTCAGTTGTCGGATGCAGCGCCAGAGTCGAAACAGGACGCCTCTTTCCATCCATTCATGGTACGCCTTTTAGATAATGCCATCCGCTGATTCTGCAACCCACCAGCCGTGCGAGAACGCACCGCCCCCGCGCATGGGGCTGCATGACGCGTGCTGGTCGCGGGTGATCCTCTTTTTCATGAGCTGGGTGCCCACCTGGGTTTTCATGGTGGCGCTGCACCCCATCACGCTGCTGGTGTATGTGCTGGCCGCAGGGCCGCGCGAGACGGTGCGCGCCAATCTCAACGCCCTCATCCCCGGCAAGGGCGCCAGCTCGATGGACGTGTACCGGGTGTTTCTCCAGTTTGCGCTCACCTACCTGGACCGCCTCTGGCACATCCATTTCCGCAAAGAGATCGACTGGGAGATCATCGGCCGGGAGGACTTTGAGGAACTGCAAAATCACAAGGGCGGCGCGCTCATCTTCACCGTGCACTCGGGGAACTACGACATCGGCGCCGGGCTCTTTGCCCGCAAATTCCACCGTCCCATCCACACCGTGCGCATGCCGGAGGCCTCCGCCTCCCTGCAAAAGCTGCGCAAGCAGGAGCTGTGCGAGGAGGAGCGCCGCGAGCCCAATCTGCACATCCACTACAATGAGCCTGGCGGTCATCTGGGCATGGAGCTCTTCCGCCTGCTCATGGCTGGGGAGGTGGTCTGCGTGCAGGGGGACCGTGTGCTGGGCGAGGTGACCCCCATGCAGGCCAGCATCGAGGGCGTGACCTTCAGCATCCCGCGCGGGCCGCTGGTGCTGGCGGAGGTGACCAGCGTGCCGTGCTATGCCGTGTTTCTCTCCCGCCGGGGGCTGCTCTCCTACCGCATCGAGATCGGCAAGCCCTTCCACGAAGGCGGGCAGAAGGCCAAGGCCGCCGAGATCAGCGCCAAGTGGGTGGCGGTGATGCACCGCTTCCTCTCCCAGCACTGGGATCAATGGTTTGTGTTTGAACCGCTCGTCTCCCGCGATCCTGCATGAATGCGGAGCTGAGAGCCCGCACCCTGCGGCGTGCGTACCTGCGCCTGGGGCTCATGCTGGCCCCCACGCTGGTGGTGGCCTGGCTGGCCTCTCAGGGGCACGTAGCTGCTGCGGTGCTGTTTTTCTGCACCGTGCTGACCACCTTCATGATCGCCACGCTGGTGCCACGCTGTGCGCTCTTTGGCCGCATGATCAAGCGCCTGCCTCCGGAGGGAAACCTGGCGCTGCTGACCATTGATGACGGCCCGCACCCGGAGCACACACCCGCCATTCTCGACATCCTGGACCAGCATGGCATCAAGGCGCTGTTCTTTCTGGTGGGAGACCGCGCCGCACAGCACCCGGAGCTGGTGCGGCAGATCGTGGCACGCGGGCACGAGATCGGCAACCACACGCAGACCCACCCCGCCACCACCTTCTGGATGCTGCGCCCGGCGCGGCTGTGGCAGGAGATCGCCGGATGCCAGCAGACGCTGACCGCCATCTGCCCCGATCACCCGCCGCGTTTTTTCCGCCCGCCTGCCGGGCACCACAATGCCTTCACCGCCCTGACCTCCAGCGCCCTGGGCCTGCGCATGATGCTGTGGAGCGCACGCGGTTTTGACGGCGTGCTGAAAGAGGTGCCGTTCATCACCCAGCGCATCGCCAGCCGTCTTCAGCCAGGAGCCATCGTGCTCATCCATGAAGGCACCCCCGTCGCCGTGGAGGTGGCTCAGGCGGTGGCGGCGATGATGAAGGCCAGCGCCCTGAAATGCGACACCCCGCCCGCCTTACTCCCGTTCGGCGACGACGAGGTGGTGGCATAGCCAGCAGCGCACTGAGGGCGCTCATTCAAGCTGGCTCACAACTTCGGGGGCTCGGATGCGCGTCAGCAAACTGAATGTGAATGCTGCGGTGCAGCAAAACGCCTCATGGCATGAGTCTTTTTTTGGCGGATTGGCGCTGGGCTGCCGAACGTTGCCACCAGCGTATTGTTCGCCCTCGTTTGGCCGATGGACTCGTAGCTACTCATCTGTTTCCGACCCTGTTCAGAAGGTAGCACTCGCTACGGAGTGCAGTAATTAGGTGCTCTTCAAGCGCTGATGCGAACGATCTCATCTGTGTAGTTGGCATCGGAATAGCCAGCAGCATCTGCAGGCAGAAAACTGAGCCGTCAGCAGCGTTCTTGGTGTAGCGGCCTGTGCCCTTTCCGGGTTTCAGGTGGCTCCAAGTGCGGAAACCAATCTGTTTCAGGGATGCCTTACCGACGTAAAGCCCGTGGTCGTCATCGTTGTTCTGGCGATGACCCACAAGGAAATAGACTCCGTAAGAGTCTTTGCTGGGCCATGTAACGCCGCCCCAAGGTCTGTCCTCAATCCAGGCGGCAGTCTCGGGAATGTCGAAGCTAATATGCTTCAACTGGTGATCAGCACCCAAGAAGCTATTGAATGTGCTAACGTGGCGATTGATGGCGTCGAGGATGTTCTTATACCGCTGCATGAGCTACAAGTGACGCTGTTGGTTGGGCGAACGTCTAAGCCGTGGCGACGGCGAGCGCAAGACTCCGCTGACAATACAGACTGCTACGAGCCGTTGCCACCAGCGCTTTGTTCGCCCCTGCTTTGGCAATCGTGCAGGCAGTCATGTGTTGCTGTGGCGGCATTCGATCAAGAGAACATACTGTGAACTCTCGCTATCGAATGTAACGAAGCCTTCGAGAATAGAAGGATCAACCTTCAAAACTTTAGCGACTGCCAATCTTGCATCGTTCGGGATTGCTGCGGGAAACTTGTTCGGGTGCCTCCGTTTGCCGCTCATACCCCAACTCACCTCGTAGCCTCCTCCAGTGTCACAATGACCGTGATACTCATCACCGTTGAAATGTGCACTATCACGGCGCGCAGTATACTGCCCAACCGTGGCCCGTGCAGCCTCTTTTAGCAAATCTAGTGTAGGAACTTCCACAATTAGCTTCTTCAATGCTCCGGCGGCAGACACGTGAGCCTCAAGGTCATCAGGGAGAACCCTGCACTCAGACATAACTTTTTCAAAAAATGCGTCGAACTTTGGTGTCATGGCATACAAGTGTGGTGTGGCTCTGTGATGAGGGCGGACAGTTGAATGGGGCACCGAAACGTACGTTTTGTCCCTGTGCTGCGTCATAGTCCATATTTCGTGGCCTGATGTCCAGTTCAAGGCTGCGAATGTGTCACATCTCTCATGCACGCACCTGAAAGCAAGCGCCGCCACATGCTGACAGCGCATGGTTAGGCTTTGCGGTCGCTTCGGAGTTTGAGTCCAGTCGTGGCATCTTCGGTGAGCGTGATGACGTCGGTTGTCTTGGATGCAGCGGTGCCAGAGTAGCGCACAACTACGTTAATGGAACAGTGGTCGTCGGTGATTGAGAATGCGGCAAGCTCAGGCGTCCGAATTCCTCGGGCATACTGCTGCACATAAATCGGCAGATAAAGGCCGGGCTGCGCCTCGCAGAGAAGAATGTAGAGGTCGGTGTAGTAGCTCTCCTTGTATTCGAGGTGTGCCTCGATGATGCGGTGTGTGCGATAGCTGCCAACTACTCGGACGGTGGTGCGTTGGATGACAGCGTCTCGGTCGAGTGGGTCTGGTGAGTAGCGCGGCAATTCAAGAATGTGCGAATCAAGAGGGGTTGGCTCTCGCGGCACAGATGCAGTCAGGTCGCCCTTCTCGGCCTCGCAATGAAACGTCCACCGCTCTGCGGCTCGTGTGGTAGCAAGGACGAGTGAGAGAAGAAAAATGAAGAGCGTCGTTCTCACAGGATGGGTGTAGCAGCGCTTAACAGTTGAATCAGGCACTGAAACGTACGTTTTGTCCCTGTGCTGTGTCATAGTCCACATTTCGTGGCCGGATGTCCAGTTCAAGGCGGCGAATGTGTCATATCACTCATGCACGCACCTCAAAGCAATCACCGCCGACGTGCTTGCAGCACATGCCATCACTTAGCTCCCGCCTCACTCCCGCTCGGCGACGACGAGGTGATTGTTGAACGGCGTGGCACCCCATAGGGGCAGGAGGCGGACGCGCAGTCCGGCAGCGCCGAGCACACTTTCGAAGAGTTCGCGGTCGGGATAGCACACGGGCGCGCTTTTCATCCAGAGGGTCAGCTTGGCCAGCCAGTCTCCCGCCACGGTGATGCGGAAGCGCCACGAGTCATCCTGCAATCCGGTGCGGATGATGAGCCTGCCGCCGTGCGCCACACGGGCTGCTGCGGCACGCAGCAGCGCGGCCTGCTCGTCCCGCGTGAAGAACTGCAGGATGTCCAGGATGACCACATGGCCGCTGCATTCGGGCAGTCCCCGGCGGGCGTCTCCCGTCATGAAGCTGAGGCCCGTGTAGTCGCTGCGCGCCACCATGCTCTGCGCGCAGGCGATCTTGTTCGGGTCATAATCAAAGCCCGCGATGTCCGCCGCATAGCCCGCCTCGCGCAGATAAAAAGCCAGCAGGCCGATGCCGCAGCCGATGTCCAGCACGGGCAGGGCGGAGCCCTCCAGCTCATGCGCCACCGCCGCATAGACGGGGTCTGAGCGCAGCTTCATGCCGGCATAGCAGCGCTCCCAGCGCTTGTTGCGGATGGAGCACAGGCGCGCGATGCGGCTGAGAGACTGGGATGACAGGGGGGCTTTCATCAGGGTGTGCCGATCCATTTGCGCGGGACCTCCCACGGCGCCAGCAGGGAGCAGGCTTTGATTTTTAAGGCGGCGTCGATCTCCGCCTGCGGCAGCTCCAGCTCTGCCACGATGTCCTGGCAGCGCTCGGGGTCGCGGCTCTTCACACCACGGATTTTCACCTGCGGCAGCCCGGAGGCTCGCGTGATCTTTTCCGCGATCTCGGCGGGGCTGAGCTTGCGGCCTGCCACATTGATCCCCGCGCCGGTGCTCTGCTGAAAGTGGAGGTGCCCGTGGTGGATCTCGATCTGGTCGCAGGTGGTGAAGGAGCCTGCGCCGTACTGCTCCTGCGGCAGCAGCTCATCATAGCCCAGGCCCACGGAGCTGCTGCGCACCACGAGGTGCCCGCCTGCATCTGCCTGCGCCTGCACGCCGGGCAGCAGGCGGCCCAGGTCGCGCTCATCCTCACGCAGGTCCGGCGTCTCGTCCCAGGAGACGGCGCCGCACTCGCTGGTGCCGTAGAGGTTGTGAATCTTGAGCCCGTGCTTTTCCCGCGCCAGGCGCTCCAGGCCGAGCGTGAGCGGAGCCCCGGCGGAGAGGGCCAGGCTCACGCTGGCAAAGCCCACATCCCCCGTCAGCCAGGCCTTCCACAGCGCAGGCACGCCGGGCAGGAAGACGCGTGCATGGGGCCGCATGGCGTCCATGAGCGGCTGGGCAAAGGGCTGCGGCGCGTGGCAGGTGGGCACGCCGTGCAGCAGCGTCTGCAGCACGGTCATGGTCAGGCCAAAGGAGTGCGCGCAGGAGATGGCGGCCACGCCCACGCCGCGCGCGCCCAGGTCCAGGGCCGCATGCAGGCGGTCCACGTCTGCGGCGATCTGCTCAAAGGTGAAAAACTGGCACCTGCGCACACCGGAGCCGCCCACAGCCTGCTTGATCAGGGCCGTGCCCTCGGGCGGCGGGCAGGCGGGCACGCGGCGGGCGCGGTCTTTTTCCACCAGCTGCACCGGGATGCCATGCAAAAAACCCGCCAGCAGCTGGCGCAGGATCTGGGGTACATCCCCCTGGGCCAGCACATAGTCCCCCTCCGGCCGCAGGGCACGCGCCTCCTCATCCAGCTGGCGGAACGTGATGGCACGCCCGCCGGCCAGATACAGGGCGGCCTGCGCGCCGCGCTCTCTCACAATACGATCCCAACGTTCACCAAACATTTGCAGTCCTTGCGACGAAGCGTAAACCATGTGCCGCGCCGCGCCTTAGAATGAACACTAGCGCAGGCAGTTCAACCTAACACACCACGAATCTCACCCAGACAAACCGCGTGCCTTCCCCCACCAGCCAGTGCATTTCCATCACCGGAGCGGGGATCGTTTCGCCCCTGGGGATTGGATGGCAGGAAAACGAGCAGTCCATGGCTGCGGACCGCACCGCCTTCCGGCCGGTGGATCTCTTTGACACCACGGGCTTCATCGCCAAGACCGCCGGGCTGGTGGATCTGCCGCAGGAAAACCTCTTCCACCGCATGCCGGCGCACAAGCTGCCCTTCATCGATCGCGGCACGCGCATGATGCTCATGGCCATCCAGGAGGCGCTGCGGCAGTCCGGACGTGAGAGCATGGAAGGCATCGACGCCATGGTCATCGGCACCTCCGCAGGCGCCATGCCGCTGGGAGAGGCCTACTTTGAAAATGCGAGGCAGGACAACGGCCGCGTGCCCTCGCAGCTCTCCCGCGTGGAGCACTACCAGCCGCAGCGGCAGATGAGCAGCATCGCCGCCGAGTATGACTGGCGCGGCCCCGTCATCATCGTGTCCAATGCCTGCGCCTCCGGGGCCAATGCCATCGGCTGGGCGGCGGACATGATCCGCAGCGGCCGTGCCAGGCGCGTGCTGGCAGGCGGCTACGATGCGCTAGCACGTCTGGTCTTTGCGGGCTTTGACAGCCTGCATGCCCTGGCACCCAGCGGCATCCCGCGCCCCTTTGATGCGCAGCGCGACGGCCTCGCCCTCGGTGAAGGAGCCGCCGTCATGCTGCTGGAGGCCGAGGAGGTGCGGCAGAGCCCCGCTCTGGGCAATGTCTCCGGCTACGCCACCGCCACGGATCTGCACCACCTCACGCAGCCAGACCCGGAGGGCAAAGCCGCCATCCGCACCATGACCGCCGCCTGCGCTCAGGCCGGAGTCTCGCCGGCGCAGATCGGCTACATCAATTCCCACGGCACCGGCACCCCATTCAACGACGTGGCCGAGGCCTCCGCCATTTCGGCGTGGGCGGGCGATGCCGTGGCAGGCATCCCCGTCAGCTCCACCAAGTCCGCCATGGGCCACCTGCTGGGCGGTGCGGGTGCGGTGGAGGCGGTGATCTGCCTCATGGCCCTGCAGGGGCAGTGGCTGCCCGGCAGCCTCAATGTGCGAGAGGTGGACCCCGCCGTGCGCTTTGACCTCGTGCGTCAGTTCCGCCGCTCCGCGCTGGACTATGCGCTGACGAACTCTTTCGGCTTTGGTGGTACGAATGCCACCCTCGTCTTGCAAAGGAGGTCTGCATGAACACCCCGCGCCTGCACATCCGTGGCGTGGGTGCCGTGAGCCCCGCTGGCTGGAGCGCACCCGCCATGCTGGAAGCCGTGGCGGCAGGTGTGCCGCTGCCCGCCGTGCCCTGCGCACGCCCTGGAGACCGCACCTGGCCGTGCGAGACACGCCTCGTGCCCGCAGCGCCGCCGGAGAAAGTCACGCGCCATCCGCGCCTGCGCCGTGCCAGCGCCATCACCCGCTACTCCGTGGCCGCTGCACGCGAGGCCCTGACAGACGCCGGGTACGACCCCGCCGCGCCGCCGCCGGGCCTGGGCATGATCTTTGTCATGATGAACGGCTGCGTGAACTACACCGGCCGCTTTTACAACGAGGTGCTGCAAAACCCCGCGCAGGCCAGCCCGCTCATTTTCCCCGAGACAGTCTTCAACGCACCCGCCTCCCACATCGCCTCCTTTCTCGGGATCGATGGCGCCGTGAGCACCCTGGTGGGCAGCTCCAACATCATCATGGAGGCGCTGGATGCCGCCTCCTTCTGGATCAGCAGCGGATTGGTCAAAGAATGCCTCATCCTCGCCGCAGAAGAGTGTGACTGGCTCAGCGCCGAGGCGCTGACCTACTACCACCCGCGACTCATTTCATCCGAGGGCGCCGGGGCCCTGCTCGTGTCTGCCGAAGGCCCGGGCCCGCAGATCCGCTCGGTCATCGGCCCCCTGGGCTACCTCTCCTGGCGTGAACGCGCCGGGGCGCTCCGGCAGATGGCCGCGCAGTCCCGGGCGCAGATCCAGGGGCAGGCCACGCTGATCACCGATCTCACCGGCATCCGCAGGCTGGACAGCGTGGAGACCGCCGCCTGGGAGGGCGGCCCCTGGAGCGCCATGCTCAGCCCCAAGCAGATCCTGGGAGAGAGCATGGGCACCAGCAGCGCCCTGCATCTGGTGCTGGGCGCACTGTCCGCCCGCAGCACGCAGCAGCCCGCCGTCGTCTCCATGCCCGGCACCAACACCGCCGCCTACGCCTGCGTGGTGGAGCCGTGATCTTTCGTGTCTCGTTTCCACCTCAGGGGGCACTGCTGGGAGACACGAAGCTCCTTTTTTTAGGCTCTCAGGAAACCAAGGCGGAAACGAAGGTGCGAGTGCCCAGGGGCGCTGGAAACGACGCGGAAACCTGCGGGAAACGAGGCCGCATGAGGTCGGACACGAAGAGGGAAAAACGAAGGTTTTTCGTGTCCTGAGCCTCAGCGCCGCCTGCCCCGGTTCCGGCTCTGATCAACAACGGTCAGCCACCGTCAACGGCCGCAGGCCCTTCAGCCACCGTCTTCGGTTCCGTCCCCTGTTGGCTGAAAATGTTTCAGAAAGCATTTGAGCTTTCCGGGTCTGCGGGCATGGTGATAATCACCAACCCAAACCGGACTGAGAACATCGCCGGACGAGGTGGCGGGCATCGTTTTCGAAGAAAGCGTGAAGAACGCTGACACCGGGAATGAGGTGCCACGAGTCAGCAGCAGCAGCCTGCTCTTCAGGAGCAGACGCAGGACAGAGCACGCCAAAAAAACACCACCACCACAGCCAGGGCGCTTTTTGCACCCATGTGGCGGGCGGTCATTTCATCAAAACAACATACCACGTCATCATATCATATGCCATTCAGTGAACACATCCACCCGCAGGCTGCGCCGCCGGAGTTTGGCGACCACCGCACCTGCCGCACCCTGTTCAACCTCAGCCGCAGCGCGCTCTACACGCTGGCCGCCGAGGGCAAGATCCGCAGCGTGAGCCTGCCCCTGAGCGGCCGCAAGCGTGGCCGACGCCTCTTCGACTGCGCCAGCATCCGCCGCCACCTGAACTCGCTGGCTCAGGCCGGCCAACCCCTGCCCCCCTCTTTTTAACACCCATGAAATCCATCCTCGAGCGTGCCAGCGCTTATCTGGCCAGAATGCCCGTGTCCGTCCCCGGCCAGGGCGGGCACACCGCCGCCTTTGCCGCCGCCGTGGCCCTCGTGAAAGGCTTTGGCCTCAGCCAGGAGGAGGCCCTGCCGCTGCTGCTGCAGTGGAACCACCACTGCCAGCCACCGTGGCAGGAGAGCGAGCTGCGGCACAAGCTGCGCAGCGCCGCCGCCTCCACCGGCAGACCGGACGGCTACCTGCTGGTGGACGTGCCGGCAGCGGCCATCACGCGCCGCAGCACACCGCCGCAGGCTGCGGTTTTCCGCAGCACGCCTGACGCGGACGAAGCCGCGCGCAGGGCGGAGAAACGCCTGCGCTGGCCCACCTTTTACCTCCCTGAAAGCAATGACCTGATGGATATCGAGGATCGGCGCGGCATCTCCGTCACCGCGATGCGCCATCTGGTGGACCGTGGCCTGCTGAAAAACGCCCAGTGCGGGCAGCACTACTGCTACGTGCTGCATGAGGAGCGCTTTGCCCAGGCGCGCCGCTATGATGGCCTGCCCTTTCTCACCCCGGACGGACGGTCTCTCAAGACCCGAAACCTCCCCGGCAGCGAGGGCGTGTTCTTTGGCCGCAGCCTGCTGCGAGACGCGCCGAATGTGCTGCTGGTGGAGGGCGTGATCGGTCTGGCGGAGGCGGCCACCGTCTTCTGCTTTCTGGGCTCCATGCACCACTGGACGGTGCTGGCCGCCACCAGCGCCAGCTCGCGCTTTGCGCGGGATCCCGCCCTGCTGCAGGCCCTGGCAGGCCGCCATGTGCGCATCCTGCCAGACGCCGATGAGGCTGGCCTGAATGCCGCCGCCTCCTGGCTGACCGACCTGCGCACCGCAGGCGCCAGGGCGGATGTGATGGAGCTCCCGCCCGGGCACAAGGACCTGGGCGACCTCATCTTCGACCTCAAAGAAAACCGCGAAACCCTCAGCACCCTCTTCCAATGAAAGACATCACCGACCTCATCGCCCAGAGAGCCGAAATGCTCTACGGACCTGGAATACCACATCATGGCACATCCACACATGACACTGCATTCCATGCGGGGGCCAGCCCGCCCGCGCCGCCACCGCCGCCGGACTTTGCCAGCTGCCTGCTCACCGCCCCGGAGCTGGCCGCCATGCAGATGGTGCCGCGCACGCCCCTGCTGGGGGAGTGGATGCGGGAGGGGGATCTGGGCTACCTCTTTGCCCCGCGTGGCGGTGGCAAGACCTGGCTGGCCATGCTCATCGGCAAGGCCCTGGCGGAGGGCGTCAGCCTCGGCCGGTGGGCCGCCGGGCAGGGGCCGCGCTCCGTGTACTACTTTGATGCCGAGATGAACCAGCAGGACGTGCAGACCCGCGCGGAGAAGATCGGCATCAGCCACCCCAGCTTTTACTGGCTGAGCAACGAGTACCTCTACATGACGCTGACGCACAGCGCCAACATCGCCGACCCACGGCACCAGGAGGGCCTCTCCAACATGCTGCCGGACGGCTCCGTCTTCATCATCGACAACCTCTCCACCGGCCAGAGCGGCATGCGCGAGAATGAGAACGACGACTTTGACGTCATCAAAGACTGGCTGCTGAGCCTGCGCCGCCGTGCCATCACCGTCATCATCGTGCATCACGCCGGGCGCAATGGCGAGATGCGCGGCGGCTCCCGCCGTGAGGACCCCGCGCACTGGATCCTCAGCCTGAAGGACGCCACGGAAGAAGGCTCCAGCGCCAAGGGGTTTGTGACGCGCTTCAGCAAATGCCGCAACTGCCGGGAACGCGACGCCCCGCCCCTGCGCTGGTCTCTCAAGGAGACAAACGGCCGCTTCATGGTGTACTGCGACCCCTTTGGCAACACTGACGCCATGCTGACCTACATCCAGGACGGCATCACCTCCGCCAACGAGCTGGCCGAGGTGTTCGGCGTGCAGGCCAGCGCCATCAGCAAATGGGCCAAGAAACTCATGAACGCCGGGCTCATCCGCAAGAGGGGGCGGGAGTACCAGCTGATCGAGGAGTAGGCCCCCACGGCTTGGCATCCCCAGCCCCGCCCTTCGTTTCCTCCACAAGTGCCCCCTGAGGGGGAAACGAGACACGAAACGTCCCTCTCCCCAGTGAAACGCGGCAAAGGGGCTGCCAAAATGGAAACGAAGCTGGAAACGAGAACGGCAGCCTGGAAACAAAAAAGTACGCCGGACTGCCAGCGGGCACCGCCCATGAGGCGGGATTCCGCCTTATTTCAGGCCGGGCATGCCGGGCATTTTCATTTCGTTGTAGCCGACGGGCGGCACGAAGGCGCTGGCGTCCACGTCCTGCTGCTTGGCGGAGACCAGCACGGACACCACGTTTTTGCCCATCATCGACATCTCGGACTTCACCACCATGCCGTCAAAATCCGCCGCCTGCGGGGAGAGGCTGGACATGGCACCGCCCACCACCTTGCCGAGCTTGTCGCTGGCGGCGCTGAGCTCCTTGTGGCCGGGGAAGTCTTTGGCCACCCAGAAGCGGCCTTTGGCCATGGTGCTCTCCCAGGTGTAGATCTCGCAGTCCCACTCGCCCACCTTTTCCTTCTGCCCGGTGGCCACCGGCTTGGCCACGGGGCCGCCTGCCATCTTGCCCGCCATCTCCGTGGCGGCCTTGATCGTGGCCGGGTCCATCTTCATCATCATCTTCTGCGCGTGCATCAGCATCATGATGCCATCCGCACCCACGATGACAGTCATCTTTTCCCCCATGTCCACGCGTGCCTGCTCGCCTTTGAGCTTGGTGGTCACCTCGCTGGGCTCGCCGGCGGTGTCCACTTTTTGCACCATCACCCAGTCGGCGCTGGCAAAGGTGGCGGTCAGCAGCAGGGCGAGGCAGGAAAGGGCAGGTATTTTCATAAGGTTTAAATCCTAGCGCGAGTCCGCAGCGGCGGTCAATGCAGAACGTCTCAGGTCTTGAACTGCGCTGCCGATCCTGATTTGATCGCTGCATTCCGCATGAGCCGCCCCACCGCCACCACTCTCCGCCATCGCCTCGCCGGGTCCGGCATGCTTGCAGCATTGCTGCTGCTGTGCGCCTTTTTCAGCGTCGCCACCTGGACGCAGCAGTACCCGCAGGATGAGGAGGCCGCGCGGGAGATCGCCGCACGCATCGGCGCGCAGGACCGGGTGCTCATCGTCGTGCG
>APMI01038473.1_pt1 | contig 26958 bp, 15 predicted proteins | sample 667938 | NCBI WGS metagenome assembly APMI01 (sample SAMN01084076, study PRJNA167559) | wastewater metagenome | biome: Wastewater | place: Denmark: Ejby Moelle, Odense | collected 2011-11-28
TAAATACACATGCTAAACTAATAAAAACTGCTTTGAACATTAAGAAACGTAGAATTGTAGAAATACTATACTAAAAGGACTTTATAAATTAATTATTTTACAAATATTGTATGAATTTTTAATGAAAAGTGGACATATAGATTAATTAGTTTGAGTAGATTCTTTATCTAGTTGAATAAACCCTTATCGATATACATTTCTAATCTATGGCACAATATAATTTTGGCTATTATATAAAAGCATTACTTGCATATAATATACATAACACATTTTAATAATAAATTGTACGTTATAATTATTATTTTTAAATATTTTATCATCATTATTTTTCATTTATTTTTTTATGTGTCCCTCTTGAGCGCCCTTCCAGATTATTACTAGCAACGGTGTCTCGGATTGTGCTATAGGGTTTGTGAGAATTATAAAATGCCCAAATATTCCTAGAAAATTTGTGAGTGTTGCTGGAGCCTTGAGTCCAATATATTTTATACCGGTTTGGGCCAATAATATAAATTTTGGGAGCTTGAGCTCGCCCTAAAATTGTGGTAATTTTTGATTATACATACAGAATCAAAAAAGATAATGTCTGCAAAGGGAAAAGGTAAAGGAAAGGGGAAGGGCTTGAAACTAGACGGTGATGCCTTGAAGAAATTCACAAATCAGCATGATGGAGCCTTAGATAGCTCCTTTTATGTATAATGTTGGCACGGTGAAGGCCATTGGTTTAAATCACGCATACTAGACTGTCGGCTGGCTAAAGGTAATTTCAACCCTATTCTAAAATTCTTTTTGTTCTTTTTCCATTCATATTATAGATTATGATGCTACCCGCAAAAAAGATGAAGCCTCTTACGAGTACTACATCCATTATGAACCGCTCAACAGGCGCAATGACTAATGGGTGTCGTACAAGCGAATTAGGAAAATCAACGAGAAAATCATCTAAGAAGATTTCAAAAAGAAAGGAGTGAATAAGCATGAATAAAAGAAATAAGATAATTACTCAGAACACTATGGCATGGACCCAGCCTCACTGCGAGCTCATCAGTAGGCCACAAAATTCAAGACAATTCATCGGATTCAGCTGGGTAAGTACAAGTCGGACACATGGTATTACAGCCCCTATCCAATATACTACCACAATATCGACTGTCTGTATCTGTGCGAGTTCTGCCTTAGCTTTTTCTCCTTAGAGAAGTAATTGAAGCGGCATAGCGAAAATTGCCCTTTGTTCCACCCGCCAGGTGACGAAATATATCGCGATGAGTAAAACAAAATCGCAGTGTTTTAAGTCGATGGCTCTAAAAACCCAGTGTACTGCGAAAACTTGGGCTTTCTGTCTAAGCTATTCCTTGACCATAAGAATCTAGAGTGGGATATGACTATATTCTTGTTTTACATTTTATGCTAAATCTAGGATAACGAGTACCATATCACAGGCTACTTCTCAAAACCCAAGGATTCAAATAACAACCTGTCCTGCATTCTGACACTACCGTTTCATCAAAGAAAAGGATATGGCAAATTTCTAATAACATTCAGCTACGAACTCAGCTTGATATAAAACAAAGTAGGCACTCCTTAGAAACCATTATCAGATCTAGGCAGATAGACATACTTATCATGGTGGTCACAGAGACTAATTGATTACATCCGACTGCACAAGGGTGATAACTTCACACTGCAAGATATCATCAAGGAGACTGCCATGACTTAAGAAGATATTCAGTGGACATTGGAACAAATGGGAGTAGTCAAGTTCGTCAATGGAGTGCCGCATCTGTGCATCGACTAGGAAATATTGTCAGTACTGTACAAAAAGGTCGGTAAACCAGGCAAGCGAGTGCTCAGAGACAAAATTCATTGGGTGCCATATAAGCTTAAGTGGGATGCCAGTACTGTAGCGATTTGATATTTGACTTGTTTAACTTCTACCCAACTCTCATAACAGATCAGCACTAATTCAGTCTTGTTTATCATTTAGCTATCCATAATGTCTACAATACTTATTGATTATATGCCTTAATATTATAAATTTCAAAAATTCAACTCATAAAAGCATACCATAAAAAATGATCCTGCACATGTAAAATTACTGCCTGCTACTGATGCTACTAATATTCATAATTTCGATGATTGGCTCTTTAGCCCGCACTGACTATAATGCTACATACTCTCTACTATCGTATATCTACTTATGCTCATATCGCACTAAACAATCACTATCATCAGTATTATTGGTCTTGATACTAATTACTGTTTTCTTCGTTGCTGCTGATGTATGGGCGCTATTTGTGCAGAAAGATGTGAGAGTCGGTCGTATTTTGGGAATTGTTGTCATTGTTATCGAAATATTAATGAAACTATTCTTGCTTGCTATGCTCATGGCTTGGAAGTTCAGGGGAGAGAAAACTAATTAAAATGTACAACAACAACAGCAAGGGAGTCAGATTAGAAATTGATATTTAATTTTCAAATATTTATGTCTTCATCGTTTAATTTAACGTGATCATCGAAACTTTCCTGTCCAGTCATATAATTTTAGCTTTCATTCGAGCCCTAGTTCTTTCAACGTATTTTGGGCATCCTCGAGTTTCATTTAACTGAATTCCTTACGACTGCTGAAGATATCAAACAGCTTGTCCTGCGAGAAGGCTGCCACTTCAGGTATATCAGTATAGCCAAGCACACTGTATCGATATCCACTGGTAATAGGCACTTCGTTCAAGAAATCAAAGTTTGCTTAGTTTTCAAACTAATTTTACTCTGCTTCTTCTTTCTTTTCTTCGCCTAAAGCTTGCTTACGCTCCATATTATATTTTTGAGGAGGGGGAAAACTCAGTAAAGTCGGTCTGAAATTAGGTATACTGCCTTCTACTAAGCACTCTGATGATTTAAAATAGTTCAGTAAATTATTCCACAGCTCATCCTAAGTTAAAATATAATTTACTTGATACAGAACTTTAGCATTTCCTAGCACGATCATGCCATACTTTGCTCTCGTAATTGTCACATTGAGTCTGCGAGGATCTTTAAGGAAACCGATGCCTGGACCTTAGTTAGATCTTACACATGATACAATAATGTAATCTTTCTCGCGGCCTTGATATCCATCAACTGAAGCAATTTCAAGTTCTTTATAATAGTTAGGATTTTTAGATAAAATTTGACCATTTTTCTGTAAATAATTAATAATGTATGCTCTTTGACCTTTGTAAGGAGTTATGATGCCTATTTGCTTTGCTTGAACTCCAGCTTTCTAGAGGTAAAACACAATTTTCTAGACTGCAGCAGCTTCTGTTCGATTCAAGTATGATGTTCCAGAAGCTGAAAGTTACTCAGTTCCATATAAATTCAAGAAAAAGCTAGGCTTGTTATTCGGCCATGGAAAATCTTTATTAATCTTCCGATCTCTTTCAGTAATTCCATTTTGTAGAGTACCATCATAGAAAGTATTTGAAGGAAAATATGTTAATTATGGATGCATTCTATATTGGACTTGAAGTCTGACTGGTTTGTGTCCAATCAATACAAGTCTCTCGAATAAACAACGATTAAGCCCTGCTTTTGATGTCTATCTGCAAATAACAACTGGACCTAATTGTAAGTGATCGCCCACTAATATGGCCTGCTTTGCAGATTTTAAGAGAGGAAGTAAACATTCTGGTTCGATTGCTTGAGTTGCCTAGTCTATGAGAACGTGTTGAAATTCGAAATCATTGAGTCTTCTGTCAGCTGATGCGATGCAAGTTGCGCAGATTACGTCAGCTTTTCTTAAAATTTATGATTCAATTTTAACCCTCAATGCTTTGAAATCAGTTTCGTCTTTGTTGGATAAATGTTTTTGATCATCCATTATTGCGAAGAAGCTTTTTAGTTTATCTTGGTTAGGCCCTGAATAATGTCTTAGTTGGTAATGCAATGTAAGCTCCTATACTTCTGAACTTACACTTTCTCTTGATTTGGAACAAAATCTCACAACTTTGAGCCCAGTCTGATGTATTTTTTGAGCGAGCATATCAACCACAACATTAGACGGTGCGCATACAAGTATTTTTTTCTTTCGGTCCTTTGAAGTTCCAGTATTAATTACTCTCGAAAGATGATAAACTATGCTTGCACTTGTCACTGTCTTGCCAGTACCTGGTGGACCTTGGATCAAGCATAATGGTTCAAAGAGGGCTTTTCGGATTGCTTCACGTTGATAATAATTCAATTGAGGAAGACCGGGTGCAGATAAATCTTCAGGGATCAAGAAATTGAACTAAGTTTTAGCCCAATCCTGTCCTAATATTGTGTGATAAAGATAGCTGGAAATTGAAGTGTTTTCGGTTTAGAATTTGCGTAGACCTTTCTTCATTCTGTGGTATGATGTAGGCTTCCAAATGAACTCAACTTTGTAAGGGTAATCGGATTGTGGAGGAGCGATATTCGAGAAAAGTTCTAAACATACTTATTCATCTGAAATAAAATATATATTTACTTCCTGTTATTTTAACAACTACTCCCTTAGAAGTCCATTAATTCTTATATGAGATTTTGAGCTAGTTTCCAGGAAGAAGACAAGTATCATAGTCTTCTCTACTTCCAAACATAAAGTAAGCATATCTTTTCTTGCTCTCTGGACTGATATCAAAAGTAATCTTCATGTTATTTTGAGTTTGACTTTACTTAATTTTACGATCTGTTTTAGCCTCCTCAGAAATTAGTGATTCAAAGATGGACTTATATTGTCGGCCATTTTTGTATTTGAGAAGTACTGGACGCAAACGACGTATAAATTTCTTCTTAGTTAAATCAATATATTTGAGCTTCGGGTTAGTCTTCCATGCCTATTCTAATTTGTTCATATCTTGCACAGTTATTGCAATTCGTTTTTACGAGTCTTTTGCTTTATGCGCGATCCAAGGGACGAGTTCCTTTGACTGGATAAGAGGCTACCAAGTTTCGGGATTCCACACGAACTCATCGCACTTCTCTTCCTGAACACAGGGAAATCGACAGACAAAAAGTACAGTTTCGTCTCCTTGTTAATTGTTGACTTTAACATAACCAAGCACAAAAATATTAGTATTTCCGCACACCATGCACTCGACAGCAATATCCCCAAACTCTCCTTAAGGGTGAGAAGCAATTTAATTATGTTTACTTTTGACAAGATGGTAAACAATATGCGAGGCAATGCCGTCCTCGCCCCTGTTATTACAAAACCATTTCATACAGCTTTTATTGGAGCACTTTATCACACAGCTGGGGTTCGAAAGTCCACAAAAAGAGCATGCATGAGCTGACCATTATTCAGGAATTGAAGGAGTCGACGATTTCTAGGATTAATCATCCGAATCAGAGCGATTGTTATTGTTATTGTTCTACTACAACATTATGCCACTTGCTTAGAAGATGCTGCGAACAAGTAATATCCACTCGGAGGCTTTTAAAGTTATATAATATACAATTTTTCAACTTTTTTGAAGTTTTTGTGATTTAAATAGTGCAAGTATCTTCACAAAAAGTATTTGAGTACAATATATCAAATGTACACGATTTACAAGAGTTTTGTAATCTCACTCAAATTATTATAAATGTCTCACAGCTATATATAATAAACAGCACACCAACATCACAGAAAACATAACAATATTAAAGACCTACAGCAATGTCAATAAATACTGCATTTAAAGTAAAGCGACTATTGTTAGTACTTGAACTTAACGAATCTTTGGTGTACATTAAAAATCAAAAGTCAAAGCTTAAGGATTTTAATAGCGACAAGTATTAACTTAAATTCGACTGTGAAGTTGAGAATCACTATGGTGTTATATTTAGAAATGGGAGACCTTAGTTTCTGGATTATTTGTTCGCGCAAGATCAGCAACATATTGATGTTGGTATCTGGAGCAGTCTTGATAGCAAACTCACTCAGTCAATATCACAGAAATATTTCGGTCGATACTTGAGGGATTTGTTGTTCATCTTACCAACAAATAGAGCCCTATACACAAAAACAAACATAAACATCGAACCGCAAGACCCCCTAAAAATCCCAAAATAGCTAAACGGCCTGTATAACAAATTCCCAGGTTACAATTCAACAAACACACTAGTCTTAACTTGCCTGCCGAACACTCTGCCAGACCATGCTAAAAATGATATGATAATAACACCGTTTACTGCAAAAAATCAAATATTCTAACAAGATGTCGGCTGTCTGGCTTTGAGCAAGTATATCAAAGGTATTGTCATGCGTCTGAAAGAATAAAAACTTAAGGATGTCCGGCTTATTAATAATGGTAAACCACTTTAAACGCTATATCAGAGATTGAGTCATCGTGCATTTTCTGATAATAAGTATATGTGATATTTATCATTAATCATAATATCTCTATTTATTATTATCTGTATTTGAGCCCGCCTGTGCTGTATATATAAATAAATCTCAAACAACAAAATAATGCTTCTGCAACTGGACACACAGCTAAACAGTGAGTTATAAAAAGATCTAACGAGCATGCCGTTCAAAATAATGGGTGTTTCCAATGGTATCTTCATGAACACTCTGTTCAATTACAAGACAATGGTGTACATCCATGCGACTACTTATAATGATTAGCTTGGGTTCGATCTCTGTATTGCTGCGTTGGAGCCAGTTAACAATAATAGTGATAAGCAATAAGGCGGTATGAAGAATTATTAAAATAAGAGCAATACTGGATTGAAAGCTAATCAAAAAGTGTAGCAGAAGATATTGTTACGAGTACCACTTGCTTACACTGGAGTTCTAAATATCAAGGAAATATAAAGAGTGTCTGACATTAATAAGATTTAGATCGCAATTAAGCAAGCTCCTAAATAGTAACTCATACTAGCAGTCAAAATTAGTATACTATACAACTCTAAAAATGTGTCATAGAAACACTCTCTGTCGATATTAATCTTGAATCCGTAATAATTGCAGTCACCTAAACTAAAAAATATGAGTTTGCTTCGAATTAAAACAAGTGATCAAATTATCAACGATTTCTTATGGCATCCATTATGCTCTCTAACTTTACTAACGCTACTGGGCAACTAGAATATTTAAATATGGGATCTCAAGACTGAAGATTTTGTTAAACCCTCGCATATTTTAAAAGTTAGGGGAGACAGACATGGCTATGGAACACGTATTCGAGGTGGCTTCGTAGGTGACTCTAGATATGTCTGCTTCGATGCCATCAATTTCAATCAAGCTCAAGCATCTCATCAAAATAGCAGGAGTAAAATAAACAATGGTATTTCTTTCAACCGATACACTTTATTTTTGATGAATTCTTTCGGTGAAGTTGCAGGACTATTTCCTTTCCTGCCAGTAGGATCAGAACTCACTCGTTAAGAGTATGACCAAATCTATGTTAATTAAGATCAACCGTCAAAATAATAATAAGAGTTATTGACGTATTTAAACAACTGTGAATTGTAGAATGCATAAGACAGGTATACAATTGTAGGAGTGCCCCCTCCGTAACCTTATTTAAACTGGCAAAAATATTACTCGGGTATTTCAGGTGGAGGTTCAAAAGTATCAAAGCTTCCGACATCAAAATATACAAAATAGCAATAATATTACGGATTGCGCATAATTCCCTTTTCCTAAAACTGCGAACAACTCCTAATAATCCAATCAGGCCGTCAGAAGCAACCGATATCAAAAGCAACAAAACGGCAATCAAGTTCAATGCATTTCAACCCTGATATCTAAGGAGATAATGAAGGTTGCAGTTGGATAAATTTAAGTATTGTGGCCAACCATCTATTTCTAGGCGATGATGCTGATAATGCACTGTATCCTATTGTGGAAATCAGGAATTAGAATGTTGTCGGAGGCGATCTCAGTATTGTCGGGGTTGTCTAAGGGAAAGATAAACTCAGTTAGTGGCATTCATTGTATTATGTATAAATGAACGGACTATATAAACTAGATCTCTCTGCTATCTATAAGTTTGTTGCGACTAGTTAAATTAAGCACTTACAGGGTTAATAGTCTTACTCCACACAGTTAATATTCCAGTTACCTCCAAACTAATCAATAGCTGCATTAGCATTTGAAAGATCACCAAGCTGCTTGCACTTCATCAGACGTACAACAAATAAGTTAAAATATGAAGTGCAACCTTTGGGATATTTAGATAATTTCTCATAAATTTAGTCAATAACTCGAGCATCAAATACCCTAATTTCTAAACTTAACAATCTCAAAATTGAGAGCAGTCCGGCAGTAACTTCAGCGCCTGTATCTAAATAATCTTAAAAGAAGACTGAATTACAGTTGTCACCTGATAAACTGAAACAATATCAACAAGCTCAAGAGAAAGGCATCATAGAGTTCAAGAAAGATTACACAGTATATTGCGATAACTTAAAAAATAGTATTGACCAGAGCATGGCAACACTTAGAACCACATTCGAGACTATGAAGAAACGAATCAGAATGTTCAATCAGTACAAAAGCAAAAGAAAATAGTTGACTGATTTGCTGAACGAAGTCGAACAAAATAATGATAACATTAACAAAATGCTGTTTAGCGATAATAAAGACAAGAAAAAGTAAAGTACTGGCGAAATTGCATAGATGGAGAAAAGTATCAATAACCTGGATAAACTTCTATAAGCAGCCAAAAACAAAAAGACCAGTCTCAATCCAGAAATTGAAGGTAACATCACAGGAAAGATATAATCAGAGTTTGAAAAACTAAAGGCAGTGCGCAGGACACTTGAGGAAGCAAAAAATTATAAGAAGTAGTACATGGAGTCTAAAGAGAAATGATATTCAATACTATTATGATCACATATATAAAGATAATGAAATTGAAGTTGCCTTCCAAGGAAAATATTAATCAATAAATAAAATAACTATTTATTGTTACTCTTAATCCCTTATGAAGATTAATATTGATTTGAGGTAAGCAACAATAGGAATTTCAAGATTACATAATAACTCATGAATTCCATTTTGATTAAGTCATGATTGCTTATTGAGTTCATTATTTTAAATGTCAGTCAAGGAAAAGCATGAGAAGACCAAGAAGGCTTCTGATGTCTACTCACTAAGGCATAAAGATAAGTCAGCACATAGTGTCTCCAGTCTCAGCAGCCACATTGAGCAGTTAAGGAGAAATGGGCGAAGATTGTAACAACAACTAACAGATGCTGACCATAAAATCAAGTTCCACGAACAAAGAAGGAATCAGTACATTGGCCGAACTGACTAGTTTTCAAGGGGGGAGGTAGAATAAATCGAAGGAGAAATTCAGATGTGGCAAGAAAGGGTACGTTCAATTAGGATCTAATTGAGTAGAGTTGATGAGTAATTGAGAAAAATATATGGATCTCGACAGAGGCCGAGGAAAACAAAAAATTATGCCCTTAAAAAGGTATAAAAGCCTCCCAGTGACAATGAATGAATGATTAATAAGGATTATATACTTCAACCAACTTTGTCAACGTGTTTGGGCCTCACCTTAATAATAACAAACATTTTAATAAGTCAAGTGTTATCTGAGCTCATCGTAAACATCGCTTCAAAATTGGTAATTGTGGAGACATCTGTTATCTACCACGGGCTGAAACTCGAGCTGGTGCCCAGCAGATTTATTTGTCTCTGTTACTCCTTCATCGTACCCGACCTTGTTTTCATCCTGGACGGGCAGGCCACTCTCGATAACATGGAAAACCAGCTGAACTTCCAATTCTATAAACCTATTAAAAATTGCAGGCCCTCCAAACTCAATAGCAAAGAAAAGGCTGGAGAGGCAAGCCCAGTCTATCAAAAAAATATGGCATTCCTAGAAATATTGGAAAAGGAACATCTACACCAAAACATATCTCGGACTGGGAAGAGGAAAAATGAAGTATTTCGCTATTAGGAATGATGAAGTACATACAATATCAAAATCATTTAATCATGTTGAGCACGGACTGCTGGATTTCTCTGCTCGGACTTTCATCCGCTTGATGTTGGTGTTATAGGGCTCACCCATTTTGGTTAAAGTCAGTTGAGGCGATAACTCTGCCTTCTTAATGGACTTCTGTCGCAAATCTCGCCCTCCATTTTCATAAATGTTCGCACTAATTGTTTTTGTGATTGGGAGATTATAGGTATTAATTTGCATAACTGGCAAGAAAAGTATGGCAACACTCAGGACCACGTTAAAGTATAAATAACCTGGATAAACTTCTGTAAGCAGCTAAGTCTCAATCCAGAAATTTTTATTATATACAAAGATTATAAGAAAGATCATATTGTTAGATACTGCTGCTAGACTAGTCTGTCATCGTTTGCTTTTAATTTTACTTTATTAAGGATTTCTTGTTTTAATGGTCTGTTGTTCATCTTTTTTATTATTTATGTCTTAAGCCATTTTTTGATTATGTTATTTTTACTGACTCTTTTTCTTCTTGAAATTAAATATTTTTCGCTCTAACTCAACACCTCTATTTTTAGCCTTGCCTAAAAATTTAATAAATATTTTCTGCCTTGCTTATGCTTTTTTGTTCTCTTATTCAAGCTTTAGCATAGTTTCACTCATGTGACGCTGGAAATTACTGTCCTATTTTTTCAGATTGTTTGTCTTTGATTGTAAATTTTCAATGTCTATCGTATTTTTCTTATTCACTTTATTTTTGTCACCAGTTTTGTTGTACTCTGTATCGACGGATGGCTCATATTTTTATTGTCTCGGTCGTGTCGTAACAGTTTAAAATTAATTTTTAGATTTAGTCTATTTATTGTTGCTTTCATATCGCTTATGAAGATTAACATTACTGCGAGGCGTAATCTCATACGGATCTTAGGTAGGATAAAATTAATTTCCGTAAGTCTCATCAGCTGCAGAGATAGTCCTTTTATGCCTATTTTTAAACTTTTTCTAAGACTGATCTGTTAAATTCCTTAGATTAATAATAATTCTCTCGCATTCGTTGATATATTTCATAGTAGTACCAAATTCTTCATTTTGCTCTCTGTCATAATCTTAATGTCGATATGGTTGACTATAATGTGCTACATTGCTTTTATTTCTTGAGTGTGCTCCACTACCATATAAAAGTTGATCAAATTAATGCTATGAGTGGTCTTCCAAATGCTCAGTTTTAATTTTGGGTGTATTCTTACTGCTTTTATTGTCTATATGTTTACTAATAACTGGCAAGAAAATAGAATGTTAGACAAATTTGCGCTTTTTAGTTCGTGGAGGATTACGATATTACATGTAAACATCTTAAGTTTTACTACGCAAGGCTCGGCTACGAGTTTGTCGCATACTCTGCTCAGTCTACGGGTTATTGACAGAAGATTGCTTTCTTGGGGACGAGATATTCGGGCTCTCATTTACTGCCGTCAGCTGAGACATGATTAATAAAATTACATACTGATCCACATTATTATACTAACTATTATTTCGTTATGAAATTAAATTAAAGATTCATAAGAGCCACTAAGTAGATTCTAAATGTCAATCCGATCCTATTGTAATTTCGTTCAATTCTATTCAACTTACATGATGGATATGAGAACGCGTGAAGAATGTGCAAATAGAGGAGGTATATAGGATCAAATCAGCCCGACTTAAACAATAAGACTGCCACTTGACCCATGTAGAAATAGATGAAGTGCTTGGTCTCGTGGGTCACGTAGGAGCCGAAGTTACGGCCCACAACACAATGCCAAGTTGGGTTATACTTCTTGTCGAATTCCTTCTTGATGTACGCAGCAATGTCCTTCTCGATGTTGAACTTCTCAAGGGCAACATTAGCACAGTCGATAGCATCCTGTTGCATTTACTCGTTCATGTCGGCATGCTTGATGACGGCTTTCCTTTCGGCGGTGGTCATAAATCACTAAATAAATTAAATGCTAAGCAAATTAAATATTCAACACTTATATTTTATTTATTTTATGCCAGTCCATCATCATTTAGGTATGGAAATATTCGATATAAAATGTATATTCAATCTATTTTTGCTCAGTTTTGCAAATTTTTTATTTATTTAAATAATTGACTTTCAGTTGATAGTCCAAAGTTTGGGATAATACTTAAAATTGGCAATTATTACTAAAATTGAGCAATTATATCATTTTATGAATCATCCCAAATTCGTTCAGTCATCAAGTCCGTACGCTTCTCCCAGACTGAGCCACTCGTCTAAACAACTAAATATGTCGATACCAATGTATCATCGTCCATCTACTGGTAATAGTACACACGGAATGGGTCAACTGAAAACCAAGACAAAAGAAACACATGAAGGCACTTATTCATCGAATGTGAATGACACATAAAATGAGGACAGAATTCTTAATTAGCACATTTCTTAGTTTCTGACTGACTTGAGAAGCAACCATGGTCAACCTATAGAATAAAATGAGCCTCAGTAGGAAAATAAAGTCAGATTGCAAGCGAATCAAGGCTATATTCTCACAATGGAACACAGAAAATAAGGCAAGAAGTACAATGTTAGAATTGCTGGACTAAACCGAAATATCTGTCAAGAAATAGTAAACAGTCTCGATCTTGAAATCTTCCAATAGGTTAAATAATTCTTATGAAACATTCATTAATGTGTTCTATAGATAAAAATGAACGGGCAATTTGTGATTATAGTTGCTTTGCTTATGATAAATTTGAAATATTGCTACTCTAAATTAGTCAAATTATAATATGCGCAGTATTTATGTAAAAAGTTAAATCGGGTATTGTTTAAATAGTAAATTAACCCATGAAGACGATCGAGTAGACTTTTCAGAAAAAGACTCCCTTAGAGCACGTGCTTCTGCGTCCAGATACCTACGTGGGTAGCATCCAAATGGAGAAGTCGCATAAGTGGGTGCTTCCTAAAGACGCAATTCAATTTGAATACCTTGAGGTCTCATATGTGCCGGCTCTTTACAAAATGTTTGATGAAGTGCTAGTCAATGCAGCTGATAATTTTCAAAGAGACCGCAAGATGAACTTACTCAAAGTAGATGTCAACCAGGAGGAAGGCTTCATCACTGTTCTCAATAATGGAAAAGGAATTCCTGTTCAGATGCACAAAGAATACGACATGTATGTTCCTGAGCTGATCTTTGGACATCTACTCACTGGTAGCAACTACGACGACAATTAGAAGAAAGTAGTAGGAGGTAGGAATGGATATGGCGCCAAGCTGGCCAATATTTTCTCTAAGAAGTTTATAGTCGAATGTGGAGACAATAAAACTGGTCTTAAATTCAAAATGACTTGGACGAACAACATGACTCAACATTCATAAGCAGAAATTACAAAATTCCGCGAAAAAGATTTCACCAGCATCACCTTTTACCCTGACTTTCCTCGGTTTAAAATGCAAAGACTGGATGACGATATTTTCATGTTACTGACCAAGCGAGCATATGATATGGCTGGTTTGATGCCCACTGTAAAAGTAATCCTTAACGGCAAGTAAATTATCGCCAATACTTTCTCAAAGTATGTTAATTTGTACATCGGTGAAGATTCTAATTTACCCAAAGTTCGTGACAGTAATGTGGATACCGATCGATGGCAAGTTATTGTCTCCATTTCCGATGGCGAGTTCAAACAAGTTTCATTTGTTAACAGCATATGTACGACGAGAGGAGGTAGTCATGTTGATTACATTACAAACCAGATTGTAGAGCAGATTCAATAAAAAATTAAAAAGAAAGATAAAAATCTTACTGTGAAACCTTTTCAAATTAAGGCTCATTTATGGGTGTTCATCAATGCTTTAATTTAGAATCCTACCTTTGATTCACAGACCAAGGAAACTCTTAAACTCAAAGCCTCTTAATTCGGGTCATAATGCGTATTAAGTGACAAAATGATAAAATAAATTCTAAAATCAGGAGTAGTCGACGAAATTTTTAATTAAGCCAAGGCAAAGTAACTGAGCAAGTTAGCAAAACTAACAGGAGGAGGTAAAAAGTCCAGAGTTCAAGGTATTCCGAAATTGTAAGATGCCAATTAGGCAGGCAGTAAAAATTCATAAAAATGCACTTTGATTCTCACTGAAGGAGACTCAGCAAAATCTCTTGCTATGGCTGGTCTTTAAGTGATTGGTCGAGATTACTATGGAGTATTTCCTCTTCGTGGTAAACTGCTTAACGTACGTGAAGCTAGCAATCAATCTTTAATGAAAAACTAATAAGTTCAAAATCTTATTAAAATTTTAGGTCTTCAAATAAATAAGTAATATTCAGAAACTAAAAGCCTCCGATATGGGTCTGTAATGATTATGTCAGATCAAGACACAGACGGTTCACATATTAAAGGATTAATCGTAAATTTCGTACATTATTTTTGGCCGTCTCTGTTCAAAATTTCAGGGTACTTGAAACAGTTTATTACTCCACTACTGAAGGTAACAAAAAATGTAAGAGGTGGATAAGTGAAATCATTTTTCACGATAAAGGATTATAAAGACTGGGCAGATAATGTTGAGGACATCAAGAAATGGAAAATCAAGTATTACAAAGGGTTGGGTACCTCAACAGACAAGTAAGCAAAAGAATACTTTGAGAACCTTCGCAAACACAAAATTGATTTTGAGTACGTGGACAACTAGGATGACAATTCTATACTACTAGTGTTCAGTAAAAAGAAAGTGGATCAAAGAAAGTAATGGCTCTCTCACTATGATGCAAGTGCCTCAATAAATTACAATCAGCCTAGAATTCGATACAAATAATTTGTAGATCGGGAGATAATTCATTTCTCAAACTACGATAATATTCGATCAATTGCTTCAATTATTGATGGGTTCAAGCCAGGCCAAAGAAAAATTATATATTCATGCTTCAAAAGAAATTTAAAATCAGAAATAAAAGTAGCACAACTAACTGGTTATGTCGCCTAACATTCAGCTTATCATCACGGTGAGATGTCTCTAAATCAAACAATTGTGGGCATGGCTCAAAATTTCGTCGGTTCTAACAACATAAATCTATTGATGCCAAATGGTCAGTTCGGTTCCAGAAATGAAGGCGGCAAAGACCATGCTTCGGCAAGATACATTTTCACATGCTTGAATAAAGTTACTCGCTACATATATCCATAGCCTGATGACCATGTGCTAACTTACGTAGAAGATGATGGTCAGCTAGTATAGCCATAATTTTATGTGCCGATTATTCCGATGGGCTTAGTCAATGGATGTGAAGGAATTGGAACTGGCTGGAGTACCTATGTGCCAAACTTCAACCCTAGATAAATTGCATAACTTATTTTGAAGAAACTATAAAATAATCAGGAATTTCCATAAATTCACCCCTGGTTTAAGGGATTTATTGGAGAAATATAAAAACAAGAGAAGAAGAACGCATATGAAGTAAGGGGAATCATATAAATTGACGAGTAAAGTTCCACTGTGCATATTAAGTAGCTTCCTATCGGCAAGTGGATCAAAGATCAAAAATAGTTTATTGAAAAACTTATGGAAACCGATGAAAGAATTATTGGAATTAGATAGTATCATACTAGACTGCGAGTCCATTTTGAAATATAAATGCAGCCATAAGTTATTGAGAAACATTCTGATGATATCGAATACTTCGCAAAGTTGTTCAAAACTACCAGCTCAATTTCGATGAACAACATGGTGGGCTTCAATGAAACTAAATCTTTGAGAAAATATGAAAAGATTTCAGAGGTGCTCAATGAGTTCTATGGCATTCGTCTTAAGTATTATTAAAAGAGAAAGGAATATCTTCTATCGAAGCTGATCAGATAACTTGAAATATTAACAATGAAGTAAAGGTTTATTCTTGAGGTTGTTGAGGAAAAATTGATCATTAGAAATATGAAGCTTCTTAAAATTTGTGAAACCTTAAGATCTAGAGGTTATAAAAGATTTAGTGATTTTACGGATGTCAAATCGAATAAAAAGCATGAAGCTAAAACAAAAAAATAAGGAGGAGCTGAGAATGAAGCCGATGATGCATAATAAAAGGAAGGAGATAAATAATAAAAATAAACTAAAGCTGATTCAAAAACTGACTTTGATTATCTCCTCGATATTTCATTAAGAAACTTAAGTTACGAAAAAGTTGAGTAAATTCAAAGAAAAAAAAGAGAAAAAGAGGCTTAGTTGAAAGTTCTTGAGAACACAACCGAAGCATAAATATGGAAAAGTGATATAGTGGCCTTTCTGAAGATGCTGGATCAAGTTGAGAAGTAAGAGCTTTAAGAAATTGAAAGTGGAGCCAGGAAAGTGAAACACGATGGTAAGCAGAAGAAGATTAAGAAGAAGACTGAAAAACCCAAAAAGTAAAAAAAGGGTGGTCCGATAAATTGGGATTCATAATCTGAAAAATCTGTATAGAAGGATAAAACTAATAAAAAAAAGGAAGAGAAGCCCAAAGCAAATAGTAAATAGAAATAACAAAAGAAGAAATAAAAGAAGGGCAAAAATAAGAACAAAGATTCTGCAGGAGGATCACAGTCATAAAAATAAGAAATAGAGAGTAAAACTGAACCAGATGATCTGATGAGTAGAATAAAAAAGAAATATTCTCAAAAAAGTGAGAAAGAGAGCTCAGATGTTGAACCAATCATGATGACAAAGCCAAAGAGAAATTTGAAGACTCTTAGCACAATACATGTGGACTAAGAAAGCGATTATGAACTTGTTCAAGGTTCCAAAAAATCAAAGAGAAAGAATAATGTGGACTCTGATGAAGAGTTCAGTGGAGATGACGGAAGTGAGTTCTCTAATTGATAATTTTAACTGTAAATTCACTGCAAATTAGAATAAAATTATAAATATATAATGATGCTTATCTGATAATACTCTCAAGAATTGGCCCATAGCTGAAATATTCCCAACTGAGTTTATTTGTTGTATACCTATAATTTTCTATAATATAAATGCAAATTACTTCTACAAAGTGATATTTGAAGCTTTTTTTAGGTTAGCAATCTGCTATGAAAGGACCTGTCTACGATCGCACTATTATCTTTTCTTTTTTATCAAAAATTGAACATTATTATCTCTCTTGTATTTTTCCTGTTTCATTTATTTTTTTAACTGTATTTAATATTACTACTCAACCATGATGTTTTATTTTCTGTTCCAATCTATTTCATATCTCCTCTGTAATAATTATTCTCTTTTTCTGAGCATATTATCACGTATTTTTTATGATTTCTGCTACAATATCGTATTTTTTCTACTTTAACCTTCGTATAATTTATTTTATATCTTTATTTATCTTTAGTCTGGTATGTTTTATATAGATTTAGCTAAATTCGATTGATTTAGCGTTTATTTTTGTTGAAATTTTTATTTGCTTTTTATCATTGACTGCTCTTTGGATAGACTTCTATTATGATGTAGTGATTAAATACGTAAATTTTTTAATACTATTCTTTCGATTGCAAATTGAACTTTTTGCTGATCTATTAAACTCTTCTTTTGAAGGACTTATATACTTTTATTTTGACTACAAAATGAATTTTAGCCAGAATTTTGAAAAAGGTAAGAGTCTTTAGCAGCTACTTAGTTATTTTTAACACTATTGATACTATTTGTATTTCCATTTACTATTGGAGTAATTTTGCACTTTGAATTTGAGCTTATTTTAGTAAAAAGGATAGGCCGCTCCGAAATTGTAAAATCATTAAAACTACGATCAAATTCAGAAATAATTAGTTCATCATTGCAAGTCCTCAAATGAGCACGAGAATGCTTCGATGAAGTTAATGGCGCACGTTTTGGTTTCTTAGCCCAAATACTAAAGTCTTAAGGTTAATGTGATTTTATTTGCTGAAATGCAGTTTCATTACTTCTAGATTATTATTAAAGGGCTTCACGATGAATTCTTTAGCTTCTTTTATTCATTTATTTTGCTCTATTTACTTTATTTAATAAAAATTGTTGCTTTTTTTCAACAAAAGATCGATCTTTCATTTATAACGTTCTCTTTCGATATGATAATTCCGCTTACAATTACTTTCTTAGAATCGAGTCAGACTAATTTGATTTTAATACCCTGTTACTGTTTGAAGTTTTAGCAAGAGGTCGTATTGAACACAGCGCATTTAAATTAGCATTTACTGGTATACTTTTCATTGTGTTCTAATTTTATTATTTGAGTTTCTGGTTCACTCTTGCCGTTGGAGAGCTGTTGCAGTTTTTGAGCTTAGCTGATTATTTTTATATTGTTTTTAGCTGAACGAGTATTTGTCTATAATACTAAGGTTTTGTCTCTTTGCTCTTATCTATATTTTTAGCAGCTGTTATAACACTCGAGCTTATTTTTAGCTTTTATAAGACTGCTTTGATGACATCTTAATCTGGAAGTTTATCAAAAAGACTCTTAATTTGAGAACGAAGTCTATTTAACTATTGATTCTATTTGCTATGATGTTGTTGTGGATTGTACTACAAGATGCAAGTCAAAAACCCTGCTTATTATACCCTTTCCATATTTGGAATATTCGAATAAAAATACCTAGAATAAATTAATCATATTAACCACATAAAGCACAAATTATCAACCCAGTGATTTGGTAGTCTCATTAAGTAAACTGATGAGCCCAGCCTTAAACTTGTTAATGTTGGCTTCGATTAAGTACGGTCTATCATAGTTTGACTCCTTAATTTGATAGCCCAGACATAGACACCCTTCTAGTTCCTGCAATAAAAAGTATTCCTTCTTCTCATGACTATCGATGTTGAGCTTGACTGATGTGCTGGAATCGCGGTCGTCATGCTCGCCAGTTTATTCCTTTTTCTCAGAGTAATACAACACAGAAATATCTATGTAGATATCGATCATCTAAGAACAGATCTCGTATTTTGTTGATTCAATAGGTACATCATCATTGTGAGCGATAAACAGTTTTGTAGAAATGTCGAAGATAAATATTTTGTCAATTTTGCAGAATGTCGCCAATTTGTTCAACAATTTGCATATGTAGGTTGTGCAGGGTAATATTTTCTGCACCACATTGCTGAATGCTTCAAATACAGAGTAATCTAAAATAGAAGTGAAGTAAATATTGATAAGTTTGCTGTTCACACCCTCATCTGTTAACTTCTTCTTATGCTTTATCATGAACTCGTCCTTCGCGTCTGTTGTGGTGAGCTCCATGTCTGATTTGTTGATAAATATGAAAAACTGGCAATTGTTTGAGTTCTTCTTTCGCATATATTCATGTATAGCGACGAATGTTTACAAAGATTTAAAAGTGTCCACTTGAGGGTTTATGACATAGATCAGTGCGTAGGCATTTTTTAATATCATTTGCTCACTGGGATCTGGGTCAGTTAGATCATACTTAGTTGGGAAGTCATACACCTTAAATTAAAGTTTTTGTATTTTGAACTCGTAGTTTTAGATTTTATTAGTTTATCCCAACATCATTGTCTGTTTTGACATCATCTTCTGGAAGATTATTTTTGCAATACTGCTTCGACCTGCGTTCGAGTCGCCCATCATGATGATATCCATGACGATTAATATAAAATATATAATGTAAACCAATGTGTTAAAAATCAAATTTTACATTTTAAATGTTTTCTTTTATATATGTAAAAAAATCACTCAAATTAACCTTTGATAAAAGTTTAAAAAAATCAAAATATTCTGATCATGGCAAATAAATCTTAAAATTTCTTAAATAGATATAAAGATATTAAATGAAAAACATTGTAATAGGAATTCTAACCGTAGTCATTCCTGCTGTGTTGATCTTACTTGCTCGGTAAAATCAAACAATCTCAGACCCTGTAACTCAACAGTGGTCCGCATGGAAGTCTTAACACGGCATTCATTTTACAGGAGAAACTGATCTCTACCGTAGCATGATTTTCATGAGAAACTACGATTTGATCGAGAGACACAACTCACAAGAGAGCAAGACATTTGAAATGTCGATGAACCAGTTCAGTCACCTCTCCACTCAAGAATTTGATGAGATGCTTTCCAGCAAGAAGGACAGAGATATCAAAGAAACTGTTGTTGGTAAATAAAGAATAGTGCTCGGAGCTCCATCTAATGATGTCGATTGGGAAAAACAAGGAAAAGTCTCACCAGTCAAAAATCAAGGTCAATGTGATGCTGGTTATGCTTTTTGCTCAAACAGTCTTGCTGAAAGCTATGCTTTAATTAAATCTAGCCCAGTCGCTTTGTCTGAACAACAAGTTGTTGACTGTTCTCAAGATTACACTACTTTTGGTTGCAGCAGTGGCAGTCGTTCAGGCACTCTCAAATTCTTGCAATAAAAAGGTGTGACATTTGAATCCAAATATCCTTGGGTTGGTACAAAGCAAGCATGCAGAAACATAACCGCTTAATACAAACTGACCTAGAACATCGTAACTGTCAACGGTTGCGCTCAGTTACAAGCCCAACTGGTCACTAGTCCCTTAACCGTGGCTGTGAACACCACAAATTGGCAATTCTATAAATCAGGTATTCTTGAAAACTGTGGAACTGAAGTCAACCACGATATTTTGTTAGTTGGTTACTCGGGCACCATGTGGAAACTTAAAAATTCATGGGGAGTCAGATGGGGCGAGTATGGCTATGTTAGAATTAGAAATGGGGATACTTGTGGCATCTGCTCTAAGCCTGGCTTCGGATTCAAACTTTGATAGCAACATAAATAATCATTAAATACATAATTTAGTATTTTATTTAAAAATTTGAGCATAGTTTATGATTGTTATTAAATATTATATCTTTGGTATTACCAATTTAAATAGAATAACGTTATAGCAGGCAATTGACCATAACATCAGATGTCCCACGAGAGAATATAATGGCTGATTAATGCAATAAAATTACGATAAATAAAGGAGAAATGCCATAACTTTAATATGCCATCAATTTCAGACAGCATCATAGAGACGGGATCTCATTAATTTCAGTTTATGTTAAGACAGTGGTAAAAATAATACAATTCACTATTGCTAGACTGCTTGTCTCTGATTGAGCTGTATGAAGAAGTTGGTAAAAGTCAAGCGAGAGATTACAATTAACTTGAAGAATAGATGATTCGATAGAGAAATGATGCGGCATGCACACTCAAATAGCTAGAAGTATTTTGTTTGTTAAACTAGAGCAACTTAAAGCGAGAGTAAATAAAAATTATGTAAATGAGAGACACTATCGCTAATAAATAAGATTAAAATATAAATCTTAGAGCCTAAATTTAAGAGAGGGAACAAAGATACACACAGGCTTAATCGGAAAATAGAGATAATATCGCGAAAATAGAAACTATGTTTAATTTTAGAATAGTATAACAGGATAAACTGCACTAATCTAAAATATAAAGAATTATTTTCGAATTAAATGCAAAAATTTCAGAACTTGAAACAGAGAATAGTAAATTTTTACAGTAAAATATTTTACTGTCTTCTAGATTAGAGTAAATTATTAAGCACGTACATATATTATAACAGACTGAAAAATCTGAGAGCTCTCCCTCAAAAAAGAATGATTTGTCTCCTAAAATTCTTTTAAATAGAAACTCTCAAAACGGATCATGCAATTAATTTTCAGCAAGTTCGAAAAGTAGCGAAAACTAAGTGCGACGATGTTTGCTCGTAAACGAATAAGTGACATCTTTAGAAGGTCGATCAGGTGGCAGAATGATCCTACACGAAATAATGAATACTGAAGACCGCAAAAGTATTAACTTCGGTTATAACTATTATTCAAAGCCTAAATAATTTGCTAATGATTCCCAAGACTAGAACATAAATACTCTAAACCAGACTTAATAAGAAGAACAACTAAAGTCAAAGGCTAAACCTTTGGCAATGATCCAATAGTTCAATGCCAGATAGGCCGTGATGAGCTCATACCTGGCTGAAAACCCCTACCATATATTTTTTACCATTGTACTGCATCTCTTATGATCAGACTAGCCAGTGCGCGAAGATAAACTCAGAGAATTTCGAAGTGGCTGCTTCTCTAGATATTTAGAGCCAATGGACCCATTTACTGGACAGTAGAGTGCCCCTGCACTAATGGTACCCCTTCCTGTTGCAAGAAATCAATAAGCTTATTGCCACTGCTTGATCCTGGCTGCCGAAATTATCTGTATATATCTTTAATAGATGCATTAGTATCAGAAATTAGTTAACACAAGACTGTTAACGAAAGATTTAAGATAATTGTTTAAATGGTTATTATAATCAATAATTTATAGGGACAATTAGATGAAACCCAAGAAATCAAAGTAACGACAGGCCAAGGATAAAATATTAAACGAAATTCCAATTTTTATAGCTAACACCTACCGAATTGTCGATGTACGCATACTTCTAGTATAGAATCCCGACTACGCGGACACCATTGAGTGGATCCCAGAAGAGAACGGATTTATTGTCAAGAATATAACCAAGCTGACTGAGTAAGTATTTCCAAAACATTTCAAGCACACCAACTATGCGTCTTTTGTACGACAGCTCAACTTGTACGGTTTTCACAAAGTACGCTCGAATGAGTAAGGCAATATTTTCACCCACAATTATTTCCAGAAGAACAGCCCGTAATTGTTTGCTAATTTAGGGAGTTGCTACCATTAATCAAACGCAAGACTGTCAACGGCACAGAAGCAGACAGATTATAAAGATCTTCCGAACTAGCACTAGTCAGCCCTTCACCCACAAGTCTTATGCTGATGCCCAATAACAACGATAATCAACAGCTTTAAAAATAGTTAGGGTCATTGACTCAGAAGCACTAGAGTCTACAGAATTTAGTTTCAGTGCTGGTCGAACAAAACAAGGAAATAATCTTGCAGAATAAGAGTTTCATTAGTAAAATAAATTCACTCGATGACAGTTACCGTAAAAAATTGGAAACTCTAATATTTCTGATGGTGTTCGGGTTGAAAAATGGGGATAACAGTATTATCGTTCCTCAACAACTCAACCATATGATAAAGGCATTCGCATCTAGTAAGAAATAGAAGAAGTCAAAAGCAAACAACGTAAGTTAAAATGGAAATAATGGCAATAGTAATAATTCACAAGCTGTATAACTCTTCAAAAAGCCTGGATCTGATTAAAATAGATTTAATAACAAACGTATAGAATAAATTTTAGCTATGCTCAAGAGCGAAGGTGAGTAAGCTGACTAAAACAGTGATTTAGATGAAATAAAGACTCCCGTTGAAGAATAGCCACCAGTAATAAACATAAATCTGTAAAAGAAATAGAGCCATAATAACAACGATTCATAAATTTCACATGATATCCCATTATTTGCTCACCCACCTTCTCCGATATCGTCGCTGAGATCTCTACCATCGCGTTACTTGAATGACAATAAACTTTCAGACGACTGGAATGATTTTCTAGACAAACTGGAGAATTCCGATATTGAAATCGAAGCGCACAAAGAATGAAGCATTATGTAATATGATAATGCTAATCATTCGCTTATTTCTGCTCTATTTTAATTATACTTCATCATTTTATCAATACGAATGCTTTATATAACTAGATTCTAATTTAAAATTATAAGAAAACCTCAGTCAGCAAGTATATAGTAAAAATAACGAAGTCGAAATGCCAACCGTATTCTAGTTCCTTGAGAACCCTGAACTTTTCCTCAGTGAGCAGACTCTCTCTAACCACCCCGATATACTAAACAGTTTGATCGATTATGTTTCAAAAAATCCAGATCCTATGCTACAGAATTAGCAGTAGTGCTATGTGTATCCTAATAGAGCTGCTGATATACTTTCATTAGGGACAACGTATAGAGCTGTCATTGCTAAAAGATAAAGACGCAATAAGAAAACTAACTAAGATGAAAATTTTTATCCTTATCTAGACCGTCTTTTTCGTAATCTGTAAACATCAGGAAAAGATATTTAAGATTGCTTACTCGGATACACAAATAAAGTGTTAATCAGTTTCGCAAAGAAAACTCCTGAGATATACTAGTTCATCAAAGATAACCAGTATGTAATTGGACTGATAGTCAAAAATAGTCGATTTCTTAGAAATTTCAAGTAGTTTATTGTCACTTTTCTAATTGAATCAACAATGGGGTTGTACTCTTTTCTAAAAAATGTAGTCATTAGAGCAATCATGTTTCGCATTATAGACTAGAAAGATGTCGATGACTTAGCAGCTTATGAATCATTACTTGCTATTTACTCTGAAATCAGCAAAAAGCTTAAATCAACTATTTTACCATAAGATGAGAGATAGTAGCTAGATTAAATATGCGTAAATTTTCATGACTAAGATTTCATGACACTGTTGATTCTCAAAGTCTCATGCAAAAACTCAAGTAAAACATTCTATATAGGCAAACTTCTTAACGAAATGCTGTCATTTCCATCGACAAAAGTCCTCAATTATTTGACAATAAACCATGTGTAGGTGATATAAGAATATTTTGAAACCTACGAATAATCATAAAATTTCATGGAAGCCCTCAGTACAGATCAGCTTGAAATGTTAAAATTCTTAGTATTATTGTATGAAAAAGAAATATTATAACAATAACATGGCGCTAATTTATTGAAGAGATTGTTAGTGTACACCTCGATACATAAGAAGAACTCTATTTTGCATAATTTTTTAATGAAACTGATTCAGATTATTACATTAAGGCTAACAGAGAAATAATAATAATCTTAAAAGCAAGAAGCAAACACAGACAAAGAACAAAGTGTAGACAAAACAGAATAAAAAGTAGAGTAGGATGTTATGGTAAATAAAGCCGATGGCAAATAAAAATTTGAGATATTTGCTGAAATCAGTGTAATTCCTTTCCTGATGAAGAACATGGACATGACTTCATGCAAATATTCATACGGTAGCTTAATTTGGAAAATATGCGATTATTGGCAGCAAAATATGAATGAACTTGGTAAATATTTACAAACTGAATAATAGAAATAATTTGTTAAGCAGCAGGTGGAGAGCAGATCGAAGAGATTAGTTAATTTAAATCAATATAAAGCAGCAATTCCAAATAATTCATAAATAATGACAGCGAAATCTTAGTCAAATCCTGATACCCCTTAAAAATAACAAACTAGCCCTTAATCAAAAGCAAAGTAAAGCAGCTAAATATAGTCTCAAGAGGATATTAAGAATAGAACACCCCTCAAATGATATTAAATTAATATTTGTGTTAACTACATTTGTTCTTTTGTCATAAATTTATAATTTAAATAGTAACCGATATGAAATCATTGTTTTATTATTTATCCATCATCCTTTGATACGTTATGCAGCTTTAATTGAATTGGCAACTATTTTACCAATTTTCGAGAATTTGTACCCCGTAGATAAAATATTCTTGTCCATCTGGAACTACATCAAATAAGGGTACAGAGGAAAATTCTGTTTATTATTGGTTCTCTTGCTAATCTGTTCAAAAGTTGGAGCATATGATGGAATTCCATGATGGGAATTTGATTATGAAGGTAAGGGTGATGGGATTTTTGTTAGTCTTATAATTGGAGTGTCTAATTTTTGAATATTGTCTTTCTTTGGAGAGTCTGGCTCAACTGATATTGATAGACTGCCCGAATTACTAAGTCTATTCTTTCTCACAGGTGGGAGTGGAGCTGGCTTCTCTCTTTAATTCAAGCTACGATTATTCTTGCTATAATTTGAATAAGAGTGCTTCTAAGATTGCTGACTGCTATATTTTTAAGATGTCTGTTCTTCAAATTAATAATCATCTGGTTGACTTTATTAGCCATATGAAATGCCTGAATGTTCTTACTCTTCATGATCAGACACAAAAGTTGAATTCGTTTTGTAGTAATACTTAGCTATTTTATCAAATATTGGCTCAATAGATGAAGAAAATCCTCTATCTGGAGACATGCTACTTGATATTTTACCTATATCGAATGGTACAGACTATAAGTTGAACCCTTCTTACTGGGAAATAACAAGCTCAACACCTTATTGACAAATTCTTACACATTTAGTCTCATCAAGATTTATGTCATAGATGGCACCGTCACCCCAAATCTTGCCTGCTACTATTTTACCCTTATACACAAGGCCATTTTAAAACAATATAAGCCCATACTCATCAAGTGACCCATTAGCAAAATTACCTGCATATAGCTCATCATAAGAAAATATGACTCCTAGTCCATGCGGTGTTTTTTATTATTAAGAGTTCACATATCCGAAATACTCAAATTTTTAATTAACTTTTATATGCATTAATTTTGTAAGCTTTAATCTTGTTTTGTTCTGCATTATTATTTCATTGTATAGTTATATTAACTGTGTATCTTTGATCCATGAAGGCAGATTGAAATCTTATGTTTTTTATACTAAATGGATTTTCTATAATTTGCCATCTCTCGAATATGATGCTTCAGTCCAAAGCTGTTCGCATTAATCATATCGCCTTGTGATTGGATTTCTGATATCTTTGTTAAACTGCAGTATCTAGAAATTATCTTTATACTATATAATAGTGAATCCTTGCAGCAATCCCCTACTATAATTCGCATGTATTTTTCCCCCAAACGACGAGATAAAAAGCGCATATCCGTCCAATTACCCTTATTTCCAGTTACCAATCACGACGATGCCATTGGCTAGTATCATGATACCCTACCCATGTTTTTTATTTTTGGAGAAGCATCCCTGATACAAATGGTCACATATCCATGCGATCTGGTAGTTATACAGTTATGAACCATTACTCTTTTGTTTGTGCAAGGCTGAGTAAGAGCGCTATCGTGATATTTTTGGCTTCGATTTTGCAGTTGTGGCTTTGGAATTTGGGGATTTGTTATTGTTATGCGATGCTATTTCTAAGTTGCTGAACATTTTTATTATTAAATCAATAAATCAGTAAATAACCGCATTACTTATTTTATATCTAATACTTAATCTATGCTATTTATACTTTAAACTTATATTATTTTAACATAATATGTCAAAATAGCCAATTTTGAATATTTT
>APMI01000220.1_pt1 | contig 26895 bp, 15 predicted proteins | sample 667938 | NCBI WGS metagenome assembly APMI01 (sample SAMN01084076, study PRJNA167559) | wastewater metagenome | biome: Wastewater | place: Denmark: Ejby Moelle, Odense | collected 2011-11-28
TTAAACTGATTAAAACAATGATAATGCAGTGATTTATTATTAATTTATATCATTTTGTTTCATATAATCTATTGTGGTTGATTTCAAATAAAAATTTGCTAACTTTTATTATTCATAACAGTATTTTATAAATTTCTGATAAACTAATAAGCTGAACATTTATATTTATAAAATATCTTTGTATATATCATTTAACACATGAGCTTCAAATTACCTGAATTGCCTTACTCCAAAGATGCGTTCGGCAAGAACCTAAGTGCTGAGACCTTCGATTATCACTATGGCAAGCACCACAAGACCTACGTTGACAACCTCAACAATTTAGTGAAGGGCACTGAATGGGAAAACAGATCCCTCGACGACATCGTCCTCAGGTACATAGCGTTTTATGCAGCTGTAAAGACACCAAGATTTTCAACAATGCTGCCCAGCACTGGAATCATACCTTCTATTGGTACTGCATGACCCCCGAAAAGAATGAACCTCAAGGTTAACTCAGAGCAGCTATTGAGAAGAAATGGGGCACCGTTGACAAGTTCTTAGAAGACTTCTCAGCTCAGGCTGTTGGCAACTTCGGTTCTGGATGGACCTGGCTCGCTAGACAAAATCAAGAGGTTTCCATAGTGAATACCTCTAATGCAGGAAACCCCTTGACTGGCCACTACCAACCTTTGTTAACAGTCGATATCTGGGAGCATGCCTACTACATCGACTACAGAAATGCAAGAGCCACTTATTTGAAGAATTTCACTGGTTTCATTAACTGGAAATTCGTGGAGCAGAACTTCAAGTCAGAGAAAGTACACATCAAGCTATGATCTTTTGTTGTTCATCTTTGTTGTTATTCATTACATTTATGTTTAATCTATCATTTAATTATTATGAGTGTGCCTACGAAGACATTAATCTTCTGCGTATTTATTGCTGTGGTGCTCACGCTCGACAACGGTCTTGGTAGGACTCCGCCTATGGGATGGAACTCATGGAACAAGTTTGGCTGCAACATTAACTAAACTGTCATAAAGCACACTGTCGATCAGCTGGTAAAAACAGGGCTTAGAGAAAAAGGATACAAATATGTTAATCTTGATGATTGCTGGCAAGTAAATTCTCTTTTTACTTAGATAGACAGAGATCCCATTACAAAGGAAATACAATATGACAAGAAAAAATTTCCATCAGGATTTCAAAGTTTGATCGACTATGTGCATAATAATGGATTTTTATTTGGGCTTTATAGCGATGCTGGAGCGAAGACATGTCAAGGAAGACCCGGTAGCTATGGATTCTAAAAAATTGACGCTCAGACCTACGCAAAGTGGGGAGTGGATTATCTAAAATACGACAACTGTTACAATGATGGGCTTTCACCTAAATTTCGTTACCCTTTGATGAGAAATGCACTAAATGAATCAGGAAGACATATTTACTTTTCAATGTGCGAGTGGGGTAGACAAAAGCCTTATTAATGGGCTCAAACTGTTGCTAATTCATGGAGGACCACCATAGATATTTCAGATATATGGGAATCTTTCATATATATATTAGAGTTGCAGGTTGGGCTGGCTCCTTATGCTGAACCTGGAGCATGGAATGATCCTGATATGCTAGAAGTTGGAAACGGTGGCATGAGTCATGATCAATATCAATCTCACTTTGCACTGTGGGCGGCACTGAAGTCTCCACTACTGATTGGATGTGATTTGACAAACATATCAAACTCTACATTAGAGATTTTAGGAAATCAATAAATCATTGACATTAACCAGGACCCACTCGGTGTACAAGCAGATCGGATTAAAAAAGAAATTGTCGTTGATGGGTTCAAGTAAACTTGGGGAGGACGACTTAGCAATAACAGATATGTAATCATATTCTTCAATCGATCACTGACTGCAGTTAAATTCGAACTCAAACTTCAATAAAAATTCCCGACTCTAAAGGTGCTAAAAATCCGTGATGCCTTAAAACACCAAGATGTGAGTATTCCTGCCGACCACATTCTCACAGCATCGTCGGTGAAGAGACACGCTTGTGAGGTGTATATTCTAACATTTGCATGAAGATAATAAAATAGATATTGATTAATGTGAATGTTAAATATGACTGTGTATATTTATCATCTTTTGAACAGTTTGCCAAACCAGCCCTTCTGCACCTTATTGTCGAGGGTCGGATAGTGAAGAGTTGACTCGCTAAAATTAATATATAATTTACAATATGTCGAAAAAGATGGGTCTAGTTGGGATGGGTTGCATTTTACCAGGTAATTCAATCGGCTTTAATTGACCATATTCTGCGAGCTTGAATTGTGCCTGAGTGGATTCAGTCATAAGCTCATATAGCGTCTAAATATATTAATAATTACATTATTAAGGGCATTTTCCTGCATTGTCATTTACTGCATCTAGTTGCTAAGTTTTTACTTATCGGTTTCATTGGACTTGTAATTTCGTATAATGCATTTAAGTTTGTTTTATTTAAGTTGTAAGCTGACATCATCTAAAGGTATTAAATTCAACTCTGATTTTATTTGTTATTGTTCTGAACTCTTAACTGACTGCAGGCATCGCTAACACTCTTGCCACAAACTATATGCTTACTTAATCTTGTCATTATTGTAGTAAACTTGTCCTACAAAGTATAATCTTAATGTTCGGTAATAAAATATTTTGGCATCGATGTTTCTTATTTTTTATAAATCGTCCAAAGCTTGAGTCCCCTCACTCTTAAGCTTCTCTAACTACACATATTGACCATAAATGTTTATGGTATTTGATAACAACTTCGCTAAATTTTGAGGTGCACTTTTTTTAGTGTCACTCTCAGATAAGTATGATCGCCTGAAGATGATGTTATTTCGATCAATCATGATCTTGAGCTTAAGTTATTAGAAAAGTAATGCTATTTTTTTGTATATCGCTATTTCACCTTGTGTATATTGCTTTACATTTTCTTTATGTGTGTCTACCATTTTTATTGCAGAGTCTACTGTAATTATTGTTGAACTAAAGAAATTTAACAGCTCCTCGAAGAGATCATCATCTTTAATGAGAGTTATAGCTTTCTTTTTGATTACTTCAAGATTCTCAAGCATCACATCAATTTTGGATTTCAATTAAATTATTTTTTAGTCCTTGATTGGATATCTTTATTCGCCAAATCTAATTTAATTTGAAGATCCCAATGACATCTCTTGCATTCTTCTTTCAGCGATATTTCCTATTAAATTAGCAAGACTCTCTTAGCCATTTTTTCTCATTTAGATGATCTATTAGATGGGGATTTCCTGCCCCTTAGAAATTTTGAAGTTGCAGAATTTGATGGTCTGATCGACTTGATCGATTTTCTCTTTATACACTTTTGCATTCATAGTATCAATGTTGCCTAAAAGGTCAGTGATAATTTCTCGACAAGCTATCAGCTTAGTCTGGGCTTCTTTCCATTGCTGTTGCTCCAGATGCAAGAATCCCTGCAAATAGTAGCTATAAGATTATGCTTCACTTGAAGTTACATGATCAGTTTTTTATTTGCAAATTCTTAATAGTTTTTGACTCCATTGAACTGCTCTTTTGAATTTTTTAATTGTCATAAACTTTGCTCTCAGTTTGTTCGTCTGTTTGATAGTTTAATTAAATTTGCTTTAATGTGCATAAGCCCAATATTTTTCACACATGAAAAGCCCAACTTGCAATATTTTCTTATCAGTTTGTTTATCAGCCATGATATCTTTTTTAACAAATTTGGTCCTATTGCCGTACTTGTAATCCATCCCTTTCCTTAATTTATCGACTTTGCGTGTACAATATCTGCGGTACCTCATATAGTCGCCCTGCTTGATACCGAACGAATTCTGAGCATTCTTGGTAATTAGGAAGACTACATAGATTTATTATTACTTGAAAACCGGTCGAAATTTGGTGATGGCTGATCAGTTGTTTGTTCTGCTTGCATTTATGATTGATGATTATTAATAGATATTATTATAAAAGCAACACGTTTATATCATACCCATTACTATATTTTATATCACTTATAGACTATTAATGCGGCCTTGCATCTTGCTCTTGGTGCAAATATTAGTCCCACTTTAATAGCAGTGGTGTTGGCTTAATCTAGAGTGTACTATAGATTAACTAAATGCACAGCTGCTCCTTCTTTCAAGTAGAACTAGTCGTAATTTGTGAAATCAGATATTAAGTTATTGTCTAAATATATGCTTTTTAATGTAGGGCAGTGCAGTCTACGTAATGATTTGGCCGATGTTATCTTATTACCAGATAGATATAGTGCTTATAAACTTGGTAGTTCAGTACGACTTAACAGTTCAACCGATGATATGCTATTTTTAGATAAAATTAATGTTTTCAAAGTGTTAGGCATTGTCAGAATATGTGGAATCTCACTAATTTTATTGTATGCTGTTGTTAAAGTATATCAACCTAGATTTACTTTCTGTAACTGAGAGCAGCTCTAAAAGCCCTAAAGACTGGAAATGTGATTATTGTCTGTGTTTATTTGGATGTACTTAAGTAAATCTATCGCAAAGGTACGTATTTGCCAAAATCTTGACCCACACTTTTTATGTTATTGAAATCTAAATATTTGTTCATATACTTAACCACAAGACTGACAAAGCAGAGAGCTCATCGATCGGAGGTATTTATTGCAAATCATAGCGACCTGACTGAGCAAAGCATTACATAAATAAAGAGAAGTTGTAGATCCAGTTATTGGTCCTCGTTAAAACTGTCTTAAAGCTGAACGAGGCAGACTCAGTAGGAACTTACCAATGCGCAAGTTCTGGAGATGCTAGGGTAGTTGCTGTTGGCAATTATTAGGAAACATTCTACTCATTTTGATATATTTGTTATATTATTAACATTTAATATTGAATTTAGTATTGGTTATTCAGAATTAAAGAAGACGAGTCTTGCTTATTTATATATATAGAACAGGGGTAAGATAATAATAGAGAAGATTATAGATAATAATGATTGATTGAGGTTGATAAATTTAAATGAAATTCTAAAAAATTCTAATCCTGCTCTACCTGACAGGGCAGGTCATTCTTGCAGCTTGCATGAATGAGATCGCGCAGATAAGTTACGCTTATATTGCATTTGCTGCACTAACAATTGCATTTTACCTGGCATCATGTTTTAAAGATGTACTTCAATTTTTCTACAGCCAGCCGGGATATCTTCTCGTCGAACATATCAACCTCCCCCATCCTAGGGATGACATCATCGAGACAGCTTCAGTCGTTGCAGACACATGTAAACTGCAAAACACTGAGAACGTAAAATAAAATAAATAAATAGGCAGCCAAAATTAATGCAGGAGCTATTGATCCAGAGATTTCCAAATTAGACCAGGTCATTTAATTTGATGATAAGCTGCAGCATCTTGGGTTCGGCAAACGTAAAAACTGTATGGTTCAGCGCGATACTCGATTTTGTGGCATCTGTATGATTAACCAGCCTTTTAGGACAAGACACTGCCATGAGTGCTAAAAATGTGTGGCCACTTATGATCATCATTGTCCTTGGATCGGTAACTGTGTAGGCGAAAAAAATCGACACTATTTCTTCGTGTTTTTGGTAATGCAGACTTTACAAACTTTTTCAGCTGCAGTTGAGATCTGTGCAGCTGCAGTAAACAAAATAATTCCAGTCAAGAGCTAATGGATTTTAGGTATCAGTCTCATCATATTTTTGAGCGTTATGTTGGGACTGACCATTTTCCATGCTTACCTGATGGTTGCGAATATTACAACTTGTATATTACTGTTAACGTAGGGGAGTTGGCGAGATGGGACTCAATTCCATACATGTGCAAGTTTGAGAGAAACAGGGGTTCTCCATTTTCAAAGGGATTGGCCAGAAATATTCGGGAGTACTGGACATGGGGATTTCGAAAGACTCGTAAGATCTGGGAGTTCTAAAACTGATTTCTAATATCTTATATCAAAATATCATGGTTGAGATGAGTAACTGAGCAACAATATTTATAGCCTCAACTGTAACTTTTGTATAATAATATCTCCAATATAAAGTATGTAGCCATAGTTCTCCATAAAATCACCCTAATTCTCAGTAATTGAGTCCATTCTTGATGCCGTAAAAGAAATCAATCTGGTCCTCGAGACCCCAGTTGTTGAGCTGCAGAAGTTTAACACTTTTGGCTTCCAACAGTTGCAACAGGATCTGCGCAGTGATGAGATCGTTGAAAAACACCTTAAAAAGAATGAAAAAATAAAAGCATATATCAGTGAGGAGAAGGCCAAGCTGCAGCAAGTAGGATAAGGTTAAGGCTATATTGTAAGCTATGACCCCATTGATGGCAGCAACATCATCGACGTTAACTTCTCAGTAGGTAGTATATTCTCAATTTGGCCTAACACCAACGAGAAGCTCATCGGTACTAAAGTTAAATCTCTGGTAAACGCCGTGATGGCCATATACGGACCTCGAACAACTGCCATTCTATACAATTCTTAGTGCGATAAAGTACAAGAGCTAACCCTCATAAATGGAAAATGGATTCTCTCTCGAGATGTGCTTAAAATAAATGAAAAAACAAATATGTTCAGTCCATGCAATTTGAGGGCTGTTACAGAGAATGAGCCTTATCGTGATATTGTTAACGCATGGATTGACAAAGGATACACACTTAGGTATACAGGCGGATTAGTCCCTGATCTGACTCAAATTCTAATTAAAGGCCACGGAGTGTTTGCGATCGCTGAGTCTAAAAGTCATCCAGCTAGACTGCGAGTCTTATACGAGGCATCAGCTGCAGGATTTTTAGTACACAAGGCTGGAGGTACATCAATGACTGTGGGAGGCATTCCTCTCCTCGAGTACGAAATCAAAGCGTACGATGACAAAATGTAAATATTTTGCTATTTAGACCATTTGCCATTGGAAGCTCTACGGAAATAGCATCTTTTGAGAAAGTCTTCGATCAGAATTGATTCGTACTTATTGTAATTTTAATTAATTCAAAATATAATGAAATAATTGTAGTGCAGTATAGAAATTAACACAATCAATGTGCATATAGTAGTTGTAGTTGTAATTAGTTTCATTAAAAAGACACGTTTTTATTTTCAAGTATTAGGTTAGTCTTATTTATGAACTCTTCTACTTCTTCTTAAGAGTATGTATTCAAGAAGTTAATTTATTCATCTGAATTTACAACCTTAAATATTTTAGTTTTGCTTTTCGGAGCAATAAAAAATTCAAGGGTCTTCAATATTTCAGAAAGATCGTTTTTATCAATGAAGTTCATGAGCATTTGATAAATTTGTTGGAAGTTATCAGTTTTCTATTAGAGGGTTTAAGTGTCTTAACAAAACTCTTCCCAAAATTCCGCGATTGAGACACCCACAATCCTGAAAACCTGCTCTAAGACTTTCTATTTCTTTCTAGACTATTTTTTGACTTTGTGAGCTAGTTCTTGATTCTGAGCCAATAGCATTTGATTTTGACTAATAAGCTGAAAACAAATTTATTGAAGTTTTTACTGTTTCTCCTTTACATCTCGAAGCCGTTAGAAGACAGTCTGTTGGTGCTCTGCTCCTGCCCCTTATCCGCTCTCTTGTTCGGACTCAGAAACATGGCCGTATTACATGAGCGTTTGACACTTTATAGGAGCCTACTTTCTGCGTATGTTTCTAAAATTTTATTAATTGTCTTTGAGGAAAAGCTGATGCTGGTAAGCGTGGTCAAAGACGATACCGTCTACTGTGTAACGCATCTTATTAAAATTGTACATGTTGAGCTGTCTTACAAAAGAGTGATAGTTTCCGTGCTTAAAATACTTTGGTAAAACTTCTTCAGTAAACTTTCGCAGATCGAGAATAATGAACCCATTACAGTCTTACGTCCAATTCACGATATTTTAGTTTTGCGAGTCCTACGTTAAGTGGCACTTACTTATAGTATTTTATGAAGCTTGTTGATAAACATGGGAGTTTTGTCTTTTCTGTATTTGACCGGTCTCATTGGTTAGGCCAATATAATATTTATTATTTAAATATAATGACTTAGGCTCTTTATTCCCGCATTCACCAGCAGTAACATACAATATTTATGCTTTATTTGTTGATATACAGTATCAAGGGGGAGTGAGATGGCCAACAAAATTTTTCATGGTATACTTGATTTGAATCTACTTTTAAACAAATTCCTTCATTTGGTAGTACTGATTAGGGTAAACTATTTCAAATTCGTGCATTGAACAATTTAGCGCGGTGTTGTTAAACTTCGGCTGTTCTCCATGGATGTGGTTCATAACATTTAGGAACTCCATGATGAATCCTCCATGAGTTACTACCAGTACTTTGGCTTCACTCTTACCGTCTGAAGGATTTAAATGGTCAATTATAATTTTTTACAACAGTTTATGAGCTCGTTTATTAACATCGATCCAGCTCTCACCGCCCTCACATTTGTATACTCTAATGTTTAATCCCTCTTTTTTTGCGTTCTGCTCCCACGTTATAATAGGCTTGCCTTATAAAATACCTCCACCTCTCTCTCGGGCTAGAGGAGTGAATGTGGTGGGAAAATTCTTCAGCTCTGGGTACTTCGAGCATGCACCTTCAAATGTCTATCTTGTCCTGCCTAGATCAGAAACGTAGATGTGATCAAATTGTCGTTTTTATTTAGTCAGATATGCTCCGATACATTGTGCTTGATGTTGGCCTACCTCTGTTAATTTACCAGGCATATGGCCAGCTATAGTCTTAGTTTTGTTATCTTGAGTTTCGCCATGACGCACCAGTAATAATTTTAGCACTTTTTATTTCTATGGCTGCATTCAAACACTCGAATTTATATATCTTATTCACATAATGAAATTTACTAAGTTAAAATATTTTAATGACATCAACGTAAAATCAAAATTAATGATACACATATGCATGTCTGTCCCAAATCATAGTTGTTGCTTCAAGTATACAAGTTATTATTACGGCACACGATATTTATATTTGAGCGTATAAATAGGAAAGCATGTAAAATTGAGAGAGTACGCAAGTAAATGTATATTAAAATGTTCCCGTTATTGATAATAAATTTCAATTTAATTACAAATATATTAATGAATAAAAAATAAGTACACAATGAAGATAAAGACAAGAGTGGTGACCTAGAAAAAGTGAGTCCCAAAGTGTCGGCTCTGTTGACCCCAGAGAATTCCAAGGTACGAGAAGTTCGGACCACATAAAAATCGGACAATAAATTTCAGTCTCTGGTAGTTGAGGCTCTTCCTCTAAGTTTCGATGATAAATCATCCGCCAGATACACTGGATGCAACTGTCGCAAGAGCCACTGTCTGAAAATGTACTGTGTGTGCTTTTCCTATGGGAAGATGTGCGAGCCTGTATGAATAATACTTATTTAGAGCTGTCTTTGCTAATCTTGTCGAAACAAGACCGATAATATAAATCGGTCCGAAGCCATAAATTAAATCATAACTCGAGATCCATTTGCTTTCTCGAAGGCTAGAATTATCAAACATGAGACCCTAAGCAGTGGTTGTAATTGTAAACGCTCAAATTGCTCAAAGAAATATTGTGAATGTTTTCGAAATGGAAAAGGCTGCAGCAAAAAGTGTAATTGCGTAGATTGTGAAAATGTGAAATCTAAACCGGAAGGGTCGCCGATTAAAAAGCTAAAACTTTAATCTATTTGATGTTTTTCTAAGATTGCTTCAAGATATTATGCTTTAGTTCGCTTGCTGTTATCTTTAAATTAGATCATATATTCGTTACGATGAATCCGGAGAAAAAGCTCAAGCTCATTTTGGCTAGTCTCAAGGATCGATAGATAATCAAGTTCTTTGAAGCCTTCATCGTCAATTTTTAGGACCAATTCAAGAAAACAATCCGTCAAATATCCTTCAATTGCTACGAATCTGTGTGCGAGTTCAAGAGCAAAGTAGTCAGTGGGTATGGCAAAAATTCACAATAATCATACGTAAATAGCGTACGCACTCTGGTAGAACTTCTCGCCGACGACACTAAGCTTCACCCTATCATGAGATAGTGTCTTCGCGTAGTACAGCAGATCTCCAGTAACAACTGCTAAAGTCAGAAAAAGCTAGCGACTATAGACAAGGAAGGCATCAGTAGCATGAAAATGATGGGCATGAACTGCAGCGTAAAACCAGTCGAGAAAAAAACGAGCCTAAAGTAAGAAATATTCGAGCATTTAAACCGTAACAATTATATAAACTTAGTCGACAATCTTAAAATATCAAATCCTAATGCCACACATAAGACCAAGCTACACAACAAGTATCTCAACCAGTCGAGTAATGAGGAGGATTCTCTTACAGTAGAAGAAGTTCTAAAGAGAAATCGTGAACTATAAGACAAAATACTTCAAGCCAGATAAGAAAATGCTAGACTAAAATTGCAGCTAAGGCAAAGCCAAAAATAAATAGAAGCCTGTAAATAGCAAAAGTAAAATTAGGAGTCTATATATTCAACAAAGGAAAAATTAATAAGTGCGAGTGTGAAGCCAAGATAAAGTTACGATCCTCTCAAAACAAGAACAAATGACTACTTGAATATGAGTCAAGACACTAAGCTACTTGAGAAATCAAAGCTAAGATCGATATCAGTCTAGGCTAGTCAAACTCAAAAATACATAATCCCAAAACCTATCGATAAGAAGATTCAGGTTCCTAAGTAATAACCTTTTTTAATTTAGACTAAATTTACAGGTTTTGCCGAACTACCATGGAAAGTCTAATAAATCCTTAAACCAGTCATTGATGGACGTGTACTAGAAGACTCATGCAAAGTGACTTAATTTTTATTATTTTTGCTGTCTCTATCTGATTAAAGTATTTGTAAATATCATATTCTATATAACAACATTCGTATTGAGTAAAATCAACACTTTCCATCTTCGTAGCTGCTGTCTAATCCCCGCAGTTATCCTTTGAGCCCTTGAAAGTCAGTAGCAAGATTATCAGGGTTACCACCTCCTAGTTGTAGTTCAGCAAGGTAAGCAATTTGTAAAGCTTCACCTGCATCAGCGTGAGTATCGATGAAATAAGTGACCACACAATAAGCTAGAATCATGATGATGATTAAAGATTACACGTTGATGCCGTTAATTTTGGACCTCATTATCCAGTAGCAGATAATAGTTGCTACTCCCACACAGAATATGTGCGCACACAGCCTATAGAAGAACATTACTGATTGACTGCCAATGAATAATTTCGATGAGCTGCACAATACTTCACAGTTTCTTGCGGCGTTGCAGTAAGGTATTCCTGTTAGATTTATATAAGAATAAGCATCGTTTCTAACCAAATCGAAGAAGCATCCGCAACACTTTGAGAATGTGGTACATATTGGAGCCAATAATCCACATGATCCATCAGGATAGCATCTGAATAGTTCAAATAGAAAGTCGATGAAATTGAAGAAAGCATTCAAGAATGATCCTCCGACAACAGACCCAAAATTATTCCTGAAATACCTGTCGACAGGAGTATAGCAGTTGGATGCTCGACCACCCCGAATATACCATTATGCAGCATTACCACTAATCATAAAATTGACTGAATAACACAATAATTACATGAATCTTTGAGAAACTGGATACCCCACACAAACTCAATAATAGTAAGTATAGTCAGCACAGGGTTCTGTGTTAGTTTCATATATATTTAGTTGTTTTGAGTTATCGGTTATGCATTCGAAGAAAATGCGAGGTATTGGAACAAACACAACACTATCAAACCTATTAAAAGTATTATGAATATGGGGATGAAAATAAAGTTTATTGGCTTCTGTATTAAGAATTTGCCTGCATATTGTAAGAATACTCCTGTCAGTTTTATGCGTCTCCTGTACAAAAATAGAGATACGAAGAATACAATTCCCAGTAAAATGAGCAAAACAGCGATGATTATTTTAAGTGGTCCATAATTCTGCCATCCAGACGGATTATCTACTAGGATCATAATACCGCCACCGATTAGAATAAGACTGCCTAATAGTATTGCTGCAACTGCCATTACTTTAGGCATGCACTGCACAAGAGCCATCCATAAGACGCCCATAGCAAAAGCAATACCAAGTGATAGTCTGATTATGTCATATGTGTTTAAGAAGTCCCATTTCTATTTTAGGTTCAAATTTTGTATAAGTTTATCTCTAGCTGCTTCACTGTTTGGAGCGCAAAACCCTCCTAAGCGCTCAAACTGTTGGCTGCTAGGATAAGTGTTCAAGCCTGAGCACGAGGTAATCTTTGAATTAGTCTTGCACTGAAGATCGGCATTAGTAGTCTGAGGACAGACACTGATGCATACTCGCTAAGTCTCACTATGTATACTTTTTGAATGTCTTGAATATCAGGAAAAAAGACGTAAGGATATTTTTCATTGTCTCCATAAGCACAAGGTTTTCCATCTGAGTCTGTTGGAAAATTAGACTCATAATAATGATCTAAGAATCTTGAAAGTCATACTTGTATTCATGAAGACGAAGGCTAATACCAGCATGGTTAGTGCGAATAGTGCGCCGATTATCGTACATAAGCAGTCTGTGCATTTGCGATCTTCCTCTAAAATAAGTTGATAATGAACTTCTGACAGGCAGTTCGCTGAAAGAATTGAGCTTTTGCTCGAACATTCACTGATAATAATAAAGATTTAAAATTTAAATTCAATACTATCGCAAATCCAATATAAATATCATACTAAGGTCAATCAAAAGCAATTAACTCTGCTCATGGCGCACAGTTAATTTCTTTGCAAGGTCTCCACTTCCCGCAACTTATTTATTAGAAACTTTCTCTCTGATTCATTCATACCCTTGACCAGTAATAAGTCTTGCTACCGAGATTTAAGCTTACTTAAATTTTTTTACAGTAGCAAGATCTCTTGTTATAAGTATGGTCTCATTATATGATCAGTCAGGCGAAAGCTATCTTCTTCAGAATAGCTTGAATTTGTTTTTTATTCAGATAGCTTTTACACCAAAGTGTATACTAACTTTTTGACGTCTTCGTTTCTGAATTAATTTCTTTCAAGTTATTGATTCAAAATTTAAGCTACACTTCCATCTTAATTCTGAAGAACTTTATAGAGAGATCTGATCTCATCAGTACTGGGACTAAATTTTTCATTAGGACCTCCCATGAACTTATTGTGTGATGAAGCATTATCAAGAAATACGCTAATCTTTTAGTCAACGATGCTCTTTTTATGTTTGAAAGGATCACTCTCATCCGAGATCACATGATTGCCCACTGAAAATTTCTTAGCAAAACTCTCAGTAAGTGAATTCTTGTCGTTTTCCTTGTTGAAAGTGGACTGAATGCTAAGGGTTTTGTTCTTGCAGAGATTCTGTGAAAATTTGCGGGCTGGATGCATTACAATAAAGCTCAACGGATTGATTATTATTTATATTTATCAATAAATTAATTAACAAATTCAATTATAAACACAACATTTACATTTTGATACTCACTGTTTCCTACGAATCATTTTCTTTTAAAAATCTAGCTCATAATTTCGGCTGCTGTACCTGGGATCTTCAGTAAGAAACTTCCACAGCTTTACTTCATCTGTGAGAACTTTCTTGATTTTAGGGAAGTTCAGCATAAGTCTCAAATTAATGTTACCTTGAGGGTTATTGTTAGCGTGCATTTGCATAAATAAATCGCTAGGGTAATTTTTAGGCCCGAAGTAGTAGTTTATCTGACCGCATACATACTATTAAACTGATTGATTTGCTTTCTCACCTTATTATTTCTATTTTATATCATTTACTTTTTGTTTTACTTAAATTTACTTCTATGTTACTGTCACGGGGGCATTTGATTTACTTTCGATTGGCTTTTATTCAACAACAGGCTTTACATTTGCTTGCTCTATAGCTTTATTCTGCTTTTCATTAAGGGTGTTTCTATTTAGCTGCAGTTATTGCATATTGTGGAGCGGAATTTAAAACGATTTCATGAACTAAGGTGCACCTGTTTATTATCGACTATTTTTGGTCACACTTTAAAATCGAATAGTAACCATTTTGTCCTTATTCTAAATTTAGGTAACATAGCCGGTGATCCAGCCAGACTCCACAGGTATAAACTTCTCCTAATCTAACTCTACTATTTTGAACCTGAGTTAATTACCATTAGCGACTATGGGATCAGTTTATGATTTCAGCCATTCCATCAATAGTGGCTTAGTGACTGGAATCCACTTCATTTCTTGGTGCTATTTAAATGAGGTTGCTGGTTTTGCTTATATCGGACTACTATTTGCACTTGGAGTGGGATTAGGCTGAACTTGTTTTTTACGTACTGATATTGGTACATTTAAGTTTGTGGCTGGCTTAACATTCTTTTGATTTTGTGGCCTCTATGCATTAACTACTGCTTTCGATGCTATCGCAGGTCTCTGGTTTGATTTTATTTCAGTCAATATTTATGCAACTTTTTGCTTATATTTTTGAGGCTGATCGACTTATTATTAACTAGACGAAGAGACAGCTTTGATTGGTTTTACTTTCTCAACTTTATTAATTTTTTCGATTGACTGTTTAATTTCTATCTTCTTTTAACTAACTTTTTAAATAGCAGGTGTTATAGAGCTTTCGCTTTATTAACTGCTTGCTTAGTGTTATTTATGTTTTCCTGGATTGACTTTGTTTATATGCTGAATTTTATGATCCTGTACTGGATTAGAATTAATCATTTTTAAAACTCTGATCTTTTTGTTTTATTGTATATGCGAGATTTTATCTAATTTTATTTTTTTTGTCTTGTTTTTCTCATTGAATTGCTTTAGAGCTGAAGAGCTGCTACTTTTCGATGAACTGTCTGAGCTAGAAGAAGAAGAACTTGATTTTACTCCTTTTCTTGCTATTGTCTTTTTCTTATTGTTTTGAGCAGCAGCTACTTTTTATTTTTTCTTTTAATTGATTTTACTCTTTTTAGATTTGCCTACTATGACTTTGTATATCTTGCCTTATTAAATATATCGTGCTGGCAATAGATGTGGTAGCAAATACTCTCCATCATACATTTCCAAATCGTCAGGATGTTAACTCATGCAGCAGATATCAACTGCTCTTTTTAAGAAGTCAAGCACAGTGAGCTGCTGATGTGGGTTAAGATCGACCATCATTTTCATCTACTCTCCATCGTGAAGGGTTAGTTTAAGCTTGATCATTGTCATGCGCTAAAAGAGATATTAAAGATAAATCTAATTTATAATAACAACAACAATGAAGCATTATATGTGTGTATGATATTGATATCAGACGAGATGGAACTATACGAAATGCAGGGGCTGATGGAAACAAGCTGGACTGTTCATTGCTGGATTATATGCCAAGTATCTCGTTGGCTTTGTTTTGTACTTGTCAATTCTGTACAAGTTTCCATGGTAGACATCGTATTTTTTACCTCGCCCGATTATCGACAGATCTACATAAATATATCATTTACCTATTTTCAAGTAACCCTCCCATCCGCGTGCGGTGATCTTGCCTGAATAGGTGGCACTAGTGCATGGATAGTATGTTGTCCCTAAACTTGAACAGTTTAAGTTTGGATTATTTATGTCTGCGAAAAATAGCTGGCTGTTAGGGCTCACTTCAAATTAAAAGTATCTGCTTGGGTATGAAGCATTTGTAGCCACGAAGAATTACACTGCATCAGCATTGTATAGTGGGTCATTGCATTTTGAGTAATTTGCGATCACTTCTTCATCGATGTTGAACCATGTCACATGCAAAAATTGTGTATCATGACAGATATGTGCTTATGTTGTATTATCTACAGTTCCATTAGTTGTGTAGGTGAAGGGAGTCAAGTTCGGTTTCTTATCTGTCGTGCAAGTGGGTACATTTACGACGAAGCCATTAGTTAGTGTGGCGAGTACCAAACAACTAAAGAGAAGTACGAGTCTTATTGATTATTGCATACTTAAAGTTTATAATTTTTCATTAATTAAGCAAGTATATCATTCAGTGTTGTATTATTATTAATAGTACAATGATATAATAATTTTATGGGTACAGCGCAAGTAAAACCTAAATCAAAATCCAGTTCAAAACAGGCGATAGAGCCACCAAAATAATCAATAAAAGTAAATACCGATCCTAACAAACCAGTCCCACTAGAACTACTGCTGCTAACTAACTGTAAGTATAATAATAACAATAGGGTCACTGCTATAAATAAAAACAGTGTATCAAACATTCCAACGAATGGCATAGTCACCAATAATCGATTATTTCATATTTAAGAAGATCATGCCACTCAGTAAGAAAAATTCGTAAATTGTTTACCAAGTGCTCACACAAGGTCAAAGTAACACAATGATAATATAGAATTCATGTCGATATTCGAATTAATTGGGCTACTTGTCATTACATCGTATCAGACATATCGTAAAAAATTTCAATGTACATAAAATAATTAATTTAGTCTTATGCTTACTTTTTGATTTCGAGCATAAATCGTATGTGAATGGTAGACAATTTTTACTCATATTTTTCTCGCTTTTGTACGGATACTGTAAATTAACTCAACAACGGCATCCTCATTTCTAAACAGTTTAGCGCTACAGTCATGCGAGCTTTTTCCCAGGTGAAGATGATTTTGAAGATAAGCAAGTCAGTCTGCGTAAGTTTATCGAGTAGTATGATGGTAACTCCAATATTAGTGATATATTCAATCGATTCTAAAGAGTATAATTCAAATAAATTAAAGAAGATCCTCTTATATATGCATTGTCTGAATTCAAAAAGTATGACTCCGACGATGTTCTGAGATTCTATCGCATTCTTTACAAAATTTACTCGAAATCAGATTATTAATAAGTATTTTTAATTGAATAGAATAAGCAGTTAAGGAGACAGAATAGAAGAGACTCTTGCTACAAGCAACTTATTGAATAGAAAAACTCATTATTTGAGCATGTGTCACCTTTACTTACAAAAAGATCGCAATCTCTAGCAAAATTACAAAGTTTGCCGTCAATGCAAAGTTCACCCTCAAAAGGATCGATTATTCAGCAATCTCCTACGAAATTGTCAGATAAAGATACTTTTCGCATTAAAAAACTGACATCTTTGTCAGGTACACCTCATCATCTTGGTAAATCAAATTAACTTTCGCATCCGCGTAAACTGATATTTTTAAATGGACATACTCACTCAAAGAACTAAATATTTTAGACTATAAATTACTTTAAAACTTTCAGCGGAGTAGATGAGAAAATAAGCATTAAATAGTTTTTCAAAAAGTTTGAGAACAAAGTTTATCTAAAAAAACAGCTCAGCAGTATATTTAAATATTTAGACTATGAAAAGAAAGGTGAGATAAGTCTTCAAAACTTCTTTAAATCATTCTATCCTGGCATTAATGATTAAGATTTAAAATTATTATCTAAATGGTATACCGAGTATCAATAAATATATGAAGCTGACTCTTTGGCTCGCAACCAAGCCAAAGTGACAGTCATGAGCGATGCACGCTTGCTCTCACCTTAAACATTATAACGAATGCGAGAGATATTTAAAGCTATAGATATTGGTAACAAAGGGTATATTAATTTTTAAGATATCCGTAAATCTTTCAAACAGGGATACACTGCTGACTAGCTTGAAAATTTACTTAAAGTTTATGGAAATGGCAAAACAATAAAACTTGGAGGTCTATGCAAAATGTTACTTCCTTAAGGTTGGACTATTTAGGGAGTGAATTTAGATGCCCTCGATTAATAAAGACCAGATGTATGATTTATCAAAATTAATATTATTTACAATTGATAAATTTATAATGCGGCATTATAATAATATAAATGTGGGATTTCAAATTTGATGCGCCACAATTTCACAACTTTTTCAGGCCAGAGAAACACAACGATAGGTTAGAACTAGATCCAAATGACCCTAATGATCAATGGTTTATGCAAGAGCACCTTGATTTAACGCCAACTAAGATAAAGATCCAAAGATAGATTGAGATGCAACAAAAATAACAAATGGTTAACCATTAAACGAGTATGGAAATAAAAATATTAACCAAGTAAGAAACTTAGTCAAATAGCAAAGCCAATAAATAAATCAATAGTAAGAAATTATTGGTAAATATTAATAAAGTGGAGTAGACTAAGCCACATCAAGTTAACAAAAGTAAGCAAGCAAAAGGGTTCGGTGGTATGATTTTATAAAAGCCAATTGCATAAAATAAAAAGCCAATTAAAAAATTGAATGAGAAACTGAAAAGATCTGCAATAACGTAAAAATATACTAAAGTGCCATCTCAATAGCCAGACTTCAGTTTTCGCGTTAATAACAACAAACAAAAACTCAAAGCATAATAACCAGAATATTCTAAAGAGTAATCTAAATAGCAGCACAATATATAGAAATAGAAAATTAATAAAATTCGATCAAAATCATAATCTGAATTAAATATGAATGAGAGACAGAAAGTTCATATACCCTGTCCATACCCGCGCAGAATCCAAAAAGATTGGGAGAGCAAATCGAACAAAAGTTGGTATAGTCTAAGTCAAGCATCAGCAAAGAAGGCATTAAATAGTATGAAGAAGCTTGATCAGCATCGTAAGAAAAGTCCAGACAAAAGCAAGGCTAAATTTAAATTTTGAGTTTTTTTAATTTTTCAGTAAATATACAATAAAAAAAATATTTATGCCGTTTGGTTTTCACGTGGGGTTTATTTTAATAAGATTTATTTGTACATCTTTGACAACCATGACCAAAAACTTGTATTTTCCAGCAGTATCCTTTAAATATTTGCTAGAGTAGATCCTCTCAATTTATTGTCCAGTATCGCACTCATAGCAGTATTAGGCATAAGCATCCTTACATTTAGTGCAATAGTTATGCCCGCACACTGCTAATGTCACAGGGTTGGAAAGCAGTTCACCGCAGAAGCAGCAAGAAAAATAGTATGCTAATGAATTCTACATGTTGAAATATGTACAATGCCGTTCTGTAGCTTTTATATGGAATCAGTTAAAATGTGTGCATTTTTTTAGTTTTGAGCTTTCTTGGCGTTCAAATACTATACGTCCTAAAATAGAATATTTATTACCAGCTATTTCATTACACCTTAAAATTCTGTAATTTTGAAGCTTAGATTCTTGTTCTACATCGACATTGTATAGTTTATTTAAGCTACTTCTGCATTTTTAGCACGAAGAATATCCAACTGAGAATTTAAGTCAGATATTGTATTTTTCTGCTCCCCAATCATCTATTGATATCGATCTATTTTGCTTCGTGATTCTTACAAATCTTTCTTTGTTTTGAACAGTTAGGCAGCCTTCAGTCGTAAATTATACATTTATTTTTTCACGTTTTAATATTCTTTTTCAAGCTCTCTCACTCTCTATTAGAGTTATTTTTTTGTCTTGATCAGCTGGTCATTTGATGACTCTATAAGTAAAATTAATTCAATTTTATCCGCAATAATTGCTTCCCATAAAGTTTAATCTTTTGGGATTGGCGCTTCATAGGCTGCAATTTTTCTTTGCAGATTGTCTCTTTCTTACCCAAATTACAATATTTTTGATGCTAGTTCTTATTTTGCTTATTTTGCCTCAAGGACTAGCTTATTTTTTTACTTTAACATGCCATAATAAGATTACTTTATTTAATTATGCCCTCTTGCTGAACCTTCTTCAAACAATCGATCGAGTTTTACAAATTTTTTCTACAGCACATCCAAATTTTAAATTAAAGTTTTCTTCTGGTCTTCAAGCTTCATAATTTCACTGTTTCTATTTACAATGTATAAATTAATCTCCTCTGAAACTTTTAAATGACTATTAAGAACTCGTCTCATTTATTACTCATTTTGTTGAAGCACAGTCAGTTTTTTCTTTACAACTTAGTTTTATTCTGCCACACTTTTGTAAAAGTCTATTGTTTACTGTAGTTTTAAAGAAAATTTTGCGCTTTCTTCAGTTTTTTAATTTAATTTTACTGTTAGTTATTAAATGCTGTTATTTTTTGTAATAAGAGTATCTTAAAGTTAACCTATTTTTTCTAACTTTTCTTGAAGTGTCGCATAAGTACTCTAATAATTAGTTTTAAACTGATTTCGATCTGCAGTCATTTTGACGAGAGATGTTTTATAATGTTGTACTTATTTTTTATACTCGTGCTATCTTCGATTAAAATCTTACATTTTTCGTTATAACTCAAGATTAACTCTTTCGAGAAAAGCTATTCTTTGAAGTAGCTCTTACTGGTAAGGCTTAGCACTTTTTAGTTTATCTTTTAGATCTTCTATTTATTTTAATAATAATTTGTTTTAGCTTTGAATTTGTTAAGATTTAAGCTTTTAGTTGCGAATTGCAAGCTCTAAAGTTTTGACACGCATTTTCAATGGTTAAATTTCTGTAACTCTTTACTCAAGTACTGCAATTTTAGATAGCTATCTTTTGACTTTATCAAATTATTTAGCAGTATGTTATTGTTTCTCTGCTATTTTCTTCTTCTCCTATTGCTACTTATTAAGCTCGTACTCTAATTCGACAACAGCATCCTATACTTTCATCCTGTGTTATTTCTCTTAATTGAGTTGTTCGGCTACTTCCAAATACTTCTTCTCAATATGGATTTTAGTTTTGGTAGTTCTCATTGTTTATTACTTGGACTTTGAGCTCTAGATTGCTTAATTGACTGCCAATTTCATAGCATGGTCTAATTGTGTTTTTAGCTTCACAATGTCTTGCTCTTTGTCTGACAGTATTTTTGATTATTAGAAACCTCGAGACCTAAATGAAAGCAGAGTCTATTATTGGGAATAAGAGTACTTTTGAGTTATCTGCACGCAGATCATAAGCAGAGAGTTGTTTGGATGGCAAACTGCTAAGACTGCGATCTCTGACTATAAAACCTTTACGCATAGTTATAATTATTGTTTCAAGTATATTTATAATCCAATAACACAAACACAGAATATAATGTCAATCATCTTCACTATCTGAATCCGGCACATTTCCTCCTCTATTTACACTTTTCTTCTATTTTGAACTGCTTTTAATTTAGACTGAAGAAGATGTAGTTTATTATGAAACTTGTTTCTTTGGACTCCAGCACATGAAAATAATGGCTAATATCACTATAATTGCAAGAGATGTCAAACTGACATATTTCATAGCAGTTACTGAAATTTATACTTTCTGCTTTTGTTTTAGATAATTTGGATCTAAAAGTGAACTATTTTGTAATTCCTATACTTTCTTAGAAATATTCTGTAAAGATAAGTTCTTTTATTTTATTTATTTAAATAATCGGTCAATTTGTTGTTGTATTTCTATTTTTATCTTTAGTTAAACATCTTTATCAGCTGGCTTGTTCAAAGATATTTCGTTAATCATCTGTCCTTCCATCGCTTATATTTATGTTGAGTTTAATTGATAAGTCGTTTTTGATGACTGAAATAATTTCGACATGAGTTACTGCTTTCTCATGTAAATAGCATAATTGCCAGCTGCACTATTAAATCGCTAATTGTTTTAATCCTACTCACTTTTGACCTTAATAGTCAAAGGATTGTATCCTAAAATTTACATAAATTTCTTAATGCAAGCATTTTCCTAGTTCACGTTTACTATCTGAGTACTTTCTGCTATTTTAATATTGCCACTGATGAAAATAGGATGCAGTTGAGGGAAAAAGTAATTTATAGCAAAGTTGAAAGCTATTACCTAGCATTTGTTCTTTTATTTTACTAATTCACGAAGGGAAGTGATCTCCCAATTAGTTTACACATTATAGAGTTACAGAAAGAATCTGGATACCCATGTAGCGGACATACTGCTCATCGTATAAAACTTACCTTTAGATGAGGGAACATATGAAAATCTTTAACTCTTCAAATTGATATCGTGGCTAAGAGTGGTATATGTGACGAGAGGTCCTATGTCTCCTATTGAATTTTGTTGCCAAAATTAGAAACTTTTTTTTAGTTATTAGCATTAAATCACAGTTTAAACTGAAGATGCAAAGTAGACTTTAGCAGTGCTCTACTTAGGTAAAATGAATCGAAAATCTGCTGTGCTATAGGGAGTGGTCACAATACGTAATGGCCTATTTGATGATACAAAGTTTATGATTCCCTCAGGTTTAATTTTGTCGCAGTTCCAGACAACTACAATTTATTAAATTTGTTCACACGATTTCATATTGATATATGTCTCAACATGCTTGCTAAATAGCTCGAAATTTTGATCACAACTCTAATAGGTAATTAAGATACCGAATCTAAATACATGTTTTCATCATGATTACTTTTTAGGGGTTGAATCGGCAAACTGAGCATAATTTGTGTCAATTGTCAAACATACAAATGCTAGAACACTTATCCATAATGCTATCTAAAGCTTAATACTCATTGGAATGTGAGTATCGTTTATAGTATTATAGAGTTCAATTTTATAAATAGCAAGCAATAAATAGATCTAAAGAAATAAATGAAGCAGCGAAATTATAATAGCCTTATGATAATTTTAATATTAAAACGGGAATAAGTTGACATTAAATTACATATCCACGTTTAATATATAAATATTGATTAAATAATATGGATAAACCCAAAGCAGAAAAAGGAGCTGACAAGACTAACGAGAACACAGCCAGTCCAGATCACCCTGAGAAAAAAGAGCGCAAGAAACACGAAGATAAGAAAATTAAGCATGAAAGACCTGCCGAATTCTAAAGAAATGCTGATCTCATCACCGAAGATACTGTCCTAGAACCATTACCCAAGAAGGGTGAGCTGCTGCAAAGACCTGTACTCAAGGACTTCCAGTAGAGAGAAGCTAAAAATAAAGAGAGAGTATCTAAACTCATCGAGAAAAAGGTAAGCTAGATTTTTATCGAAGAAATAAATTTTCAAGGAAAAGTTCAAAGCTACTAAGCCTCTAGTGAAGGGTGAAGGAGGAGTTCATTAAGATTTCCAGATCGAAATTGAAGAATTCGGACAGATCAAAGAAAGATTTAACGAAGCTAGAACACAAAGAAACTAGAAAAGAGATCTCTTGACTAAACTAATCTAAGAAGCAAAATCCAACGTAAATCTTAATTTAATTCTAGAATGCAGACTTGAAAAAGTACAGATAAGCCTCAAAAAATAGCAGAGAATATTTCTAAGAGCAAATTGAAAGACTTGAACATCGCCTCATTACTTCAGAGTTGTCGAAAGACGAATAAAAAAGTCTCAACTCTGAAATCATGTTGATGAAACGTAAAGTCAAAGATTGTGAACCAGCTGGAAATATTCAAGTGCGCATTGACAAAGCCGAGCAAAGAAAAGAGGAACTCGATGCTGAAATCTAGAAACTGAAGGAAGAAAAATAGCCACTAGAAAAAGAATGCAAAGAATTGAAAGAACAGTTAGACTCTAAAAATGAGCACATTGACAAGCTTAAGGGTGAAATTAAAAACTAGAGTGCTCAAAAATCCGAAGCAAAGGAGAGAAACGATAAGTAATATTAAGAATGGAAAGTTAACAAACAAAAGCGAATCGATGATACAAACGAGAAAATTAAATAAATTGACGAGATGAATAAAAAAATATGGGAAGATTATCACACTAAAAACGATCTTTATTGGTAACAAAAGCACAAAGTCGATTTCTTGGAGTGGCAACATCGTGTAAAGGATGCCAAAATTCGCGACAAGGAAAGAGAAAAGAAGAAAGCTGCCGCTATCTAGAAGTAAAAATAAAGAGAAAAATAGTAACAAATGCAAAAATATATAAAAGAAATATAACTTTGCAATTTCTTAACCAACTATTTGAAAGAAATTATACAAAACAACAACAAAGAGGTTAAATAAGAAAAAAAGCCTTAAGATCCAAAGGATATTAAAGCTGCTCTTGGAGAAGACTCACAATGGAAAAAATAGAAAGGACTTATTGTTGTTCAATCTAAAAAAAGCAAGGAAGACGAGGAGCCTGTTGCAAAAAAAGGAAAGAAAAATAAAAAGAAAGCATAAGAAACAACAACATAGAAAAAATTCTAGATTCCATTTAATATTTCGATACTTTTCGAGCAGCTAAAGCTTCTAGCTCCAGAATCTCTTGAAGAAGTCGATAAGAAAATTGCCTAGCTAAAAGAGCGAGAGGCTCTCTTTGAAAGAGCATGCAGTTAAGAAGTTAATGAAGCAGACAAGCAAGAAATCGAGAAAATTAAAGGTGCAAATAAGAAGTAAAGAAAATAGAAGCCTGGAAAATAAGAAAAAAAGCAATAATAAGAATTCCCGACCTTGTGATAATTGTGAATTACTTTAATAGCGATTAAATATTAAATTCAAATGCAATTATAGATTTCTTGATTTAGATACAAATTATATTCAACAATCATGAAGCTGCACTACAACTCTGACGCCACTTCAGTCGCCACTACTAGAAAACTTAAGTCTGCAATTTTGGCTACCGAGGCCAAAGTTGAATAAGTCACTTACAAGACTGGTGACGATGTCTCGAAAGTTTCTTGCTTCAATACCTTACCACTCCTAGAGACTCCCGAGGGAACTTTCTTCTCTTCCAACACTATCCTCAGATATTTGGCTAGTGCCTTCAAGAAGGATCTTTACGGAGGTGACAATATTTTCAACAAATCCTTGATCGATCAATGGCTTGACGTTATTACTTGCGAGTTCGAGCCTGCTGTCCGAGGAATTACTAGACATCAAAACGGAGAAAAAATCGATTTCGGTAAACTTATGGAAGACGTAAACAAATTCTTGGCTATTGTCGAGAAGCACTTCTCAGAAAAGAAATTCCTTGTTGGAGATTCTCTTTCTATTGCCGATCTTTCACTTGCTAGTAACGTCTCAGTTGTATTCGGAGTCATGTTTGGAGAAGGACAAAGAAAGAAGTCCCCCAATACTCTTAACTGGTACACCGCTGTCGTTAATGGTAACAAAGAAGCCGGATCAGCTGATCTTCCCAAAGAACCCCATGATGCTTTCAAGGGTGGAAAGAAGAAAGAAGAAAAGCCAAAGGAAGAAAAGACTAAGGAAGGTAAAAAATAAGAATAAGTCAAAGAGACCAAGAAGGCTGAAAAAAAAGAGGAAAAGGATGATCTTTTCGGTGATGATGATACTGATGCTGCCCCAGCACCAGCACCTGCTCCCAAGCCAAAGAAAGAAGAGAAAAAGAAACCCGTCGCTAAATCCATCGTTGTGTTTGACGTCAAGGTCTATGATCAATAAACTGACTTGATGAAACTCTTCGAAAAAGTCAAGAGTATTTCAGTCGATGGTCTCGTCTGGAACAACGAGCCTAAAATCGAACCAGTCGCCTTCGGTATGAACAAGCTTCAAGTCGGATGCGTTGTCGAAGATGCAAAAGTTAGTCTAGAAGATGTTTTCGAACAAATTGAAGGATGGGAGGAAGTCCAATCTACTGACACTGTCAGCTTCCAAAAACTCTGATTATGTGTAAATAAATCCAATTATTATAAATTGTAATATAAAATGAATATTAAAATCAGAGAAGTTGCGCAGAATGACCTTGAGTTGATCTATAAATTTTATCCCATAAAGTGCCTTATTTCGGTTAATTCCACCCAATGATTATCACTTTGGCATCAAGATTTTAAGCTTTTCGAAGCAGAAAATAGAGAGCTCTCATTTTTATTTTTTATTAAGCAGTACAAAATCTTTATTCATTCTATTATTATTCGTTAGCAACTTAAGTCTCACCTAACTAAACTGCCGATAAGAAATACTTAAATTGAGATTTAAGAGCCTTAAAGGACTAGTCAAAACAAATAAGTGCTGATTAAGAGAAGTTGATCGGACATTCTTTTGATTGATCATATACTTGTTTGCTTACTGAATTCTCTAGACTTTACAGACTTGCAGAAAAACAAGGCAAATATGGCGCATAATGTTTTAAAAATTGTCCTGGGGCCTGCATATCTTTGTTGTCATCTTCTCTTTGAGCTCGTTTTTTAATAGAAATCTGTACCAGTTCACCAAACTAATGATGAAGGAATTATTTAAGCTTAATAGTTGAGAGACTTCCTTCCCTCAAAATTTCCACATTATTATCTGATATTTTGAGCACAGTACTTTACACTCCATACTCACATCTTTCTCCATCAACAACAGTAATTTATTGATCGTAGAAATCATTAAGTACATGCACAGCTGAAGTCGGACTCACATGACTAAATAGATTTGCACTTGGAGCACCAATCGGTCTCTCACTTTCGGATATAAGCATTCGAGCAAATTTGCATTTAGGGGATCGTATGCCGACGAAACCAGTCTGGGCCGTGACTACTTTAGGTAATACTTCCAGATTTGCTTTTAATATGACTGTCAATGGACCAGGCCAATATTTAGTTGTCAATTTCTCAAATAATTTAAGTTAGAGTTAAGACTGTGGATGCACTAATTTTAGTGCTTGCTGTTGATCTAAAACATGCACAATAATAGGGTCAGTTAATGGTCGTCTCTTAACTCTATAAATTTACAGTAAAGCAGCCTCATTGGTGGCATCAGATCCAAGTCCATACACAGTTTCAGTAGGAAATCCAACAAGCTGACCATTTCTGATCATTTATCCAAGTATTGGTAAATACTCCTTAGATTCTGAAACAATAGATGATTTCGTGTTTGACAATGTGACTCCTTTGATCAACTCAGATTAATATTTGCTAAAGAAAGCTTTCAATAAAGATACTCGCTCTGTTTAATCTAATTTCACGAGTGATTTTTTCTATTCTTTTTTGTGCTAAAGATCTGGTTTATTCATTTTTAGGTTTTGGTGATAATTGTGTATTAATAATAGAGAATGCAGTATAATAAGAAAATATAATAATTTCTTTTATAAATATTACCGAATT
>APMI01004673.1_pt1 | contig 26884 bp, 31 predicted proteins | sample 667938 | NCBI WGS metagenome assembly APMI01 (sample SAMN01084076, study PRJNA167559) | wastewater metagenome | biome: Wastewater | place: Denmark: Ejby Moelle, Odense | collected 2011-11-28
AAATACCATTGGCAAATTCCTAAATTTTATAGAAATAATTTCGATGCCGAAATGTAGAGAAGTTGGAATCTCAAAATATCAAATTGAATTTTCTAACAACATCAAACAAAAACTATACTATGAAAATAATTTTTCGAAAATTATCAGATTATCTTACAGATTTTTTAAAATATTTCAGTTTCATTTTTACAATTAAGACTATCAAAGAATATTATTTTTCAAAAAATCACCAAATTATAATTGACCAATCTTATATTTATCAGATTAGTTTCGGAGCAATTGCCTTATGGTTAATAATGAGATATTATCATAAAATTATGCGCGAAAAATAAAAAACTCCCGAAAAAAATCAGGAGTTTGTTTATATTATTAAGATGTTTAATTAGAAAAATTTACCTCTTTGTCTCATATTAGGATTATGCATATGTTTTTGCATAGAAGGCATTTTCAGTTGTTCTTTCATCATTTTTATTTGGTCTGTCATCATACCAGCAGAATCTAGTTTTTTCGCTTCTTCTAGCAATCTCTGTGCTTCGGGTTTTCTACCTTTTTGTAGAGCAGCAGCAGCCAAATTAAGTGTTGCCATAGCTCTGTCTTGTTTCATATTTAATCCGTAATCCAAAGCTTTTCTCATTAAAGGTTCTACTTTTGCAGGATTATCTTGTGCTAAAGTAAGCGCTTGTAAATAATGAAAATATCCGTATTGAGAACTGTGCAACTGAGAAGGATAATTTTTGATATAAGTAAGCCAATGTGCAGCTTTTACAAAATTCTGTTTACGCATTTGCCAGAAAGCCAATAAAATATATTCGTTTTTAAAAAATAATAAAATAGGACTTAGAGAGAAAAACACCAACACAATTCCCCAACCGATCTGGCGATTCATCATCAGATAAACTCCTATTGCAATTAATATTGCTGAGATTAAAAACTTTATGTATTTATTCATTGTTAAATTTTAAGTGTGCAAATTTAGTGATAAATTAAAAATTGAAAGTTGAAATTTAAAAATTATTTTTCTAAAATTCTCTCAAATGTTTGAAAACTAAAATCAAATTGATTTTTTTCGTCTTTTTGATGGGTAATTTCATTAGTTTTCAACCATATTTTTTCATCAATTTTTGGGAAGAAAGTATCCGCATTTAGTTCTGCATCCACCAAAGTAACTTCTAGCTGATCTGCCAAATCTATCGTTTGTTCGTATATATTACCACCTCCGATGATAAAGACATTTTCGTCTATTTTTTTGGCAAATTTTAGGGCTTCTTTTATGTTTCCTACAATTAAAATTCCTTCTTCGAACCAATCATTTTTTCTGCTAATTACGATATTGGTTCTATTGGGCAGTGGTTTTCCTATGCTTTCGTAAGTTTTTCTTCCCATAATAATAGGATGTCCAGAAGTAAGTTCTTTGAAGTGTTTTAAATCTTTTGGAAGATGCCAAAGCAATTGGTTATCAGCACCAATCTCTCTGTTTTTGCCCATTGCTACTACTATTGTAATCATTTTTTATAATATTTTACAAAATTAGCATAATAATTGTATATTTGGTTTAAAGAATTTTAATCAAATAAAAATAAAAAACTATGAATAACAAAGGATGTTTCGGAATTGGAACTATTGGTTTAGTGTTAATTGGCATTGTTATAGTCCTATTTTTTTGGGGAAAAGGAGTTTACAATACATTGGTAACCAAAGACCAAGAAGTACAAAGCAAATGGTCTAATATAGAAACGGTCTATCAAAAAAGAGCCAATTTAATTCCTAATTTGGAAAGAACCGTAAAATCTTATGCTAAATTCGAACAAGAAACTTTGACAAAAGTTATAGAAGCTCGCTCTAAAGCTACATCTGTAAACATTGATCCAAGTAACATTACTGAAGCCGATTTAGCAAAATTCCAAGCTGCACAGGGTGAATTAAGTGGTGCATTAAGTAGATTAATGGCTGTAGTAGAAAGCTATCCTAATCTAAAAGCAGATCAACAGTTTATTGATTTCCAAAGAGAATATACTGCAATAGAAAACAGTATTAGAACAGAAACCGTTTATTACAACGATTCTGCAAAAGATTTCAATACCTACAGAAAATCTTTCCCTAACAATATTTTCGCCAATTTCTTTGGAGATTTTAAAGATAAACCTTATTTCAAAGCTGAAGCTGGAGCACAAAAAGCTCCTGAAGTTTTTAAAGAAGAATAATGAATAATTACCTTAGTAATACACAAATGGCTTCCCTAGTGGAAGCCATAAAACAAGCTGAAAACCAATCTACCGGCGAAATAAGAGTGCATATAGACAGTACTTCTGTTGATAATAATGCCAAAGTAGCTTTTGATGTTTTCAAAAAACTAGGTATGGACCAAACTAAGGAAAGAAATGCAGTGCTTTTTCATGTAAATTTCGAAAAAAAATACCTCACCATCATTGGCGATAAAGGAATCCACGAAAAAGTACACCAAAAATTTTGGAATGATTTACACGACAAAATCACACGAGCTTTTTCTGAAGGCAATTATTATCAAGGTCTGCATGATGCTATTCTAGAAACTGGTCTGGAACTTAAAAATTTCTTTCCGATTAAAGACGGAGAAAATCCAAACGAATTATCCAATGAGATTACCTTCTCTTAAAATATTTTTTGTCAGTTTTTTATTATGCTGTTCTTTTTTAGTCTCGGCACAATACAAAATTCCCGAAAAACCAACCGTTCTTTATCCTGTTTATGACGAAGCAGGATTACTTTCTGAATCAGAAAGACAAACACTCAACGAAAAGCTCATCAAATTTGAAGACTCTACTTTCACAGAGATAGAAGTCATTATTATCCCTTCTACCAAAGGCGAAGATGTGAATTTTCTTGCAACACAATTTGGCGAAAAATGGGGAATTGGCAAGAAAAAAGTAGATAATGGCGTAGTTTTTCTAATTGCAACCGAAGACAGAACCATGTCTATACAACAAGGGCGTGCTGTAGAACAATACCTTACCGCTTCTGTAGCAGGACAAATTTTGGATTATCTGGTAACACCTTATTTCAAAAAAGGAGAATTCTACAACGGTATAGACCACGGAACATCTGCCATAATGGATGCCGTAAAAGGTAAATTTAAACCCATGGCAAAATCAACTCCTCAAGATGTAGATTTTTCTTTTGCGCATGCTCTTATTATTTTCATCATCATTATGGTACTTATCTATATTATCTCTAGAAATAATAATTCTGGAGGTGGCGGTAGATATAATGATGACGATGATGTAATTATTACAAGAAGAGGCAGAAAAGTATATCCTGGTGGTTTTTTCCCATTCCCAACAGGTGGCGGATTTGGAGGAGGTTTCGGAGGTGGAAGTTCTGGCGGAGGTTTTGGTGGCTTCGGAGGTGGCGGAAGTTTCGGCGGAGGCGGCGCTTCTGGCGGATGGTAGAAAAAGACAGAAGATGGAAGTTAGAAGATGAAAGATGTGATTGTGAGGGACGAGGCATTATCAAATCATATCAAACAATACAAAAGTAAAAAAGCAACCAAAAATTTTCGGTTGCTTTTCTTTTAATATGAAAAATTTAGAATGAATATGCTATTTTATATAAACGTCTCCACCACTACTTTTTTGGATTTTAGATTGCTCTAAATTTCCTTTTTTGTAAACCGTAACATCACCAGAAGAATTGGCATTTGCGATAAGACTTCTACTAACAGCGGTTGTTACATTTCCGCTGCTAGAAGCAGATAAATTGGCGTTTTCTATTATTAAATCAGTCGCTTTTATATCTCCAGAAGAATTAGCATCCAAAGTAGCGTTTTTAGCTTTACCAAAAATATTTACATCACCAGAAGATGATGCATAAGCATTAAGATTTACTGCCCAAATTTTACCAGAAAAATCTCCGCTACTGCTTACGTCTATTTTAAAATCATTAGCCTCTAAATTAGAAACATCTATAGAACCCGAACTAGAAACATACACTTCTACTTTATCTTGGGTAAAGGTATCATTTACCTTAATATCTGCGCTAGAATTAGCACTTAATTGAGTAAAATCCTTCACATAGATTTTAGCTTTTACGTTTTTAGTAGAAATACTTTTCCCGAAGCCAGAATTTACATAAACTCTCACTTTTCCACCATTATTATCTACTTTTATGTATTCCATAATGTCAGAAGGTGCAGAAATCACCACTTTTTCAGTATCAGATTTTACTACTTCAGCATTAATAGAAGTAGAAACCTGAATCTGGTCTATGTTACCATTATAGGTTTTATTTGCGATAGGCCCAGTTCCTTCGTTGTTGGAAAAACCACTCCATCCATCGCTGCCATTTTCCCCATTTTTACCTGGGCTTACATATACACAAGAAGTAAGCACAGCGCTCATTGCCAACATAGAAATAATAGAAGTTTTCATAATTTTATTTTTTATAATTAGACGATTTGATTCTCAAAATGTTACAAAATTTAATATTGGAAATCCTGTTTCGGATTGTTTGATATGGTATGGAAAAATTTAAAAATTTTCGCTATCCACTTCCGACTTACAACTTCTGACTTACAACAAATTTCGTATCTTTATGCCATTATACTTACAACAACTGTACAATGAAAAATATTACATCTATTGTGTTGATTTCTACTTTAAGTCTCAACATTGCTTGTACCTCTATGAAAAATACCGAAACCAAACAAGACCAGATTGTAGATGCTACACTAGCCAACAATCCTTTTATGAAGAAAAGTTCTTTGCAGTATCAAGCTCCAGAATTTGATAAAATTAAAGACGAACATTTTAAACCTGCTTTTGATTTTGGATTAAAGCAAAACATTTCAGAAATTGAAAAAATTGCCAATAATACAGAAACTCCAACTTTCCAAAACACTGTCTTAGCATTAGAAAAAAGTGGAGAAGTTTTAAAAAGAGCTCAAATTGTATTTTATAATCTTACAGGTTCTAATACCAATCCTACTCTTCAAAAAATAGAAGAAGAATATGCCCCAATTTTTGCGGCACATTCAGACAAAATTTATTTGAATTCTAAAATTTTTAACAGAATTAAAGCCGTAAAAACAGACGGACTAGATGCCGAAGACAAAAGATTAATTGAAGTTTACAAACAAAGATTTGAATTGGCTGGTGCTAATCTTACAAACGCTCAAAAAGAGCAAATGAAAGCCATTAATGCAGAATTGGCAACTCTTTCTACACAATTTACCAGTAAACTTCTGGAAGCTAGAAAAAAAGGAGCGGTTTTAATTAATGATGTAAAAGAACTAGACGGACTTTCTCCTGACGAAATTGCTGCAGCCGCTACCGATGCTAAAAACGCTGGTCAAGAAGGTAAATATCTTTTAACTTTATTAAACACCACTCAACAACCTCTTTTGCAAAATCTTAAAAATAGAGCTACTAGAGAAAAACTCTTCAAAGCGTCTTGGTACAGAGCAGAAAAAGGTGACGAAAATGATACCAGAGTAATCCTAGAAAAAACTGCTAAATTAAAAATGGATAAGGCTCATCTGATGGGGAAATCTTCTTATGCAGAACTTAATTTGATGGATCAAATGGCAAAAAATCCAGAAAATGCTTTGAAACTTCTTTCTCAATTAGCTAATCCTGCGGTAGCACAAGCCAAAAAAGAATCAGACGATATTCAGAAATTAATAGACGAACAAAAAGGTGGTTTCTCAGTAGAACCTTGGGATTGGAATTTCTATGCAGAGCAAGTGAGAAAAGCAAAATATGACCTAGACGAAAATCAAATTAAGCCTTATTTTGAAGTTTCTACGGTTCTAGAAAAAGGTGTTTTCTACGCTGCCGAAAAATTCTACGGAATTACCTTCAAAGAAAGAAAAGATTTACCAGTCTATCATCCAGATGTAGTGGCGTATGAAGTTTTTGACAGAGACGGGAAATCTCTAGCCATTTATTATCTAGATTTCTACACCCGAGACAACAAAAACGGAGGCGCTTGGATGAGTAATTTTGTAGAACAATCTTTTACCACCAATACAAAACCCGTGATTGTAAATGTATTCAATTACCAAAAACCAGCTCCTGGAAAACCTTCTTTAATTTCTTATGATGATGTTTCTACCATGTTCCACGAATTCGGGCATACATTGCACGGTTTATTTGCCAACCAAAAATACATCACGATTTCTGGCACCAGTGTGCCTAGAGATTTTGTAGAATTCCCTTCTCAAATCAATGAATTTTTTGCGCTAGAACCAGCCGTTCTTAAAAATTATGCGCTTCATTACGAAACCAAACAACCCATGCCAAACGCTTTGGTAGAAAAAATAAAAAAAGCTGCTACCTTCAACCAAGGTTATGCTACTACAGAATTGGTTTCTGCGGCTACACTAGATATGGCTTGGCATTCTGTAACCAATCAAAATCAGTTTAAACCCACTTTAGAATTCGAAAAAGACGTTTTACAGAAATACGGGTTTACGCTTCCGCAAGTTCCGCCAAGATACCACACTCCATACTTTGCACACATTTGGGGAGGTGGTTATTCAGCAGGTTATTACGCTTATATGTGGAGTGACATGCTCAATTCTGCAGCTTGGGATTGGATTAAAAACAATGGCGGAATGACCAGAGAAAACGGAGATCGATTTAGAAAATACATACTTTCTGTTGGGAATTCTGTAGATCTTAACCAAGCGTTTAGAGACTTCACAGGAAAAGATCCTGAAATTACACCGTTATTAAAAGATAAAGGATTTGTGAAATAATAAAGACGAAAGTTGGAAGTCCAAAGATTTTTAAACCACTGAAATTTTTCGGTGGTTTTTATTTTTCAGGTTCTAAATTCTGATTTTTTTCTGGATGGCGTTTCTTTTGGTCTTCATTAATTTTTTCTAAAACATCAGTCTTCATAATTATTAAGTGATTACTTTTATTATTCCAAAGACTTGTATATTTTTTCGAAATTACCGTATAGTTTTCCCAATTTGTAAATTTCTGATAAAGCATTAAAGTACAAATGTCAGTTGGCGTAATATAAGGCCAATCTTCTAAAACATGAGAATGAATTCCACTTACTGTTTTACCAACTTTCTCATCATACATTTTAAAAGACAAAAGGCTATTATGAAGTTTTTGTACTTTTCTAATGGAGTTATCCGAATTAAAGTCTAATAAATAATCATTACCAAAAAGTACTATATTATTAAGGTTTGTACCACTCAAAACATATACCTTCTTTTCTTTATTATTCTTAATTATAGGAACAATATTAAAATTTACATTATTATAAAATTTAAAAATTGAATCTGTTTTTATCCTTTCATTTGTTGCTTGTCTTATCTCAAAATAATCTTTTTCAACGTCTGTAAAGTCCCTTTCTGTTAAATCTAGCTTTGAATTTTCTGGCTTATAATCATTAGGAAAAGAAATTGTACCAATAACCTTATTTTCTTTAGAAAAGAAAACACAAGTTGGAACTTTATCATTTTTAATATAGGAAAAATAACCTCCAATATTCTCTCTATCCTTATAATTCTCTATAAAAACATCCGTACCATACCAACTTGCCATTTCGCTTCTGTACAGTTGAACACCTTCATCTGTAATTTCTTTGGCAGTTTTTTCTAAATCTTGAGCAGATATAAAAACTGTAATAAGTAAAAAAAGAAGTGAATAGAATGTGTTAATTTTCATGGCTCTGATTTCTTACAAAGATAATTATTTGATTTTTAATAAAGCTATTCATTTCATACAAATTTTTATTGACTGAAAACTTAAATTATTTAGATTTGTGAAATGAACAGAACTCAATTTCACTTATATCTTTTTACCAAAATCCCAATTTCTTGGTTGGCTGGTGTCCGTTTAAAACAATTAAACGATGAAGTTTGCATAACAAAAGTAAAATTCGGTTGGCTCAATCAAAATCCTTTTAATTCTATGTTTTGGGCAGTTCAGGGGATGGCTGCAGAATTTTCTACAGGTTTTCTTTGTGCCGAAAAAATTAGAAAATCTGGCAAAAAAATCTCAATGTTAGTGGTGAAAAATGAAGCAGAATTTACCAAAAAAGCGGTCGGAAGAATTACTTTTTCTTGCAATCAAGGCAAAGAATTAGATGCGGTTTTACAAAAAGCGATAGAATCTGGAGCTGGACAAACGCTCACTATGTTTTCTGAAGGCAAAGACGAAAAAGGTGATTTGGTTTCTAAATTTGCTTTTACTTGGAGTTTTAAAACGAAAAATTAGATAATCAATCACTGATAAAGTGGATTCATTTATAAAAAGCGGAGCCGTTAAATTATTTTCATTATTTTAGTTTTTTTTAAACTAAAAACCAATTTTATGCTTTTGGATTTACTTTTCCCGAATCGTTGCCTTCATTGCAATTCTATCATTTCAAAAAAACTGCTAGTCTGCGAAATTTGTATTCCTCAAATTAAGTTTTCGCATCATCATTTTTACGAAGAAAACACTTTGAAAAACCGTTGTAAATTGCTTTTTCCTATAGAAAATGCTTTTGCTTTGATGGAATTTGAAGAAGAAGGTCTCAGCAGAAAAATCATTCATCAACTCAAATATCATTCTCAAGAAAAAGTAGGGAAAATTCTAGCAGATTGGACAGCAGAAAGATTACAATTCTCTGAAGAAAAGCCTGACATTTTGGTTACCGTTCCGCTTCATCCCAAAAAATTAAAAAAACGAGGCTATAACCAATTGCATCTCTATGCAGATACCCTTTCTAAACATTGGAAGATTCCTCATTACGAAAAATTTTTAAAAAGAATTTCTTATCAAAAAGCACAAGCTAGAAAAGATAAACTCCACAGATTAGAAACCAAATATGATTTTTCTGTTACAGAAAACCTCCAGGGAAAACACTTTTTATTAATAGATGATGTTTTTACCACAGGAAATACGATGAATGCCATTGCTTGGGAAATTCTAAAAAATCCGAGCAATAAAATAAGTGTTTTGGTAATGGCGATTGATGTGTAAATTTTTAAAAATAAAAAATTATTTATCAGACCTCAGACAATATTCACCTCTCTTTCTAGTTCAATTCCGTATTTATCTTTTACCGCATCAATAATCATCGAAGAAAAATTGTAGATCTCTTTTCCTGTTGCTTCGCCAGTTGCATTAATAATCACCAAAGCTTGTAATTTATGAGATGCTACATTCCCGATTTGTTTTCCTTTCCAACCAGCGTTTTCTATTAACCAACCAGCAGGAACTTTTACAAAATTTCCATTGGCATACCCCTGAATTTCAGGAAATTGTTCTTTCAATTTTTCAAATTGGTCTAAAGGAATCGTTGGATTTTTAAAGAAACTTCCAGCATTGCCAATTTCAGCAGGATTTGGTAATTTGCTTTGCCTAATGTTGATTACAGCTTTTGCCACTTCTTGAATCGTAGGATTTTCTATTCCTAAATTTTTCAATTCTGTAGAAATCGCACCGTATTCTGTTTTGATATGATGATTTTTGGTGGTTAAGCTAAACGTAACTTCCAAAATAATGTATTTACCTTTAGCTGAAGTTTTAAAAATAGAATCTCTATACCCAAATTTACATTGCTCTAAATCAATAGTTTCTACTTCTAAAGTCTCTATATTTAAAGCTTTGCAAGACACGAAATGATCCTTAATTTCGGTTCCATAAGCTCCAATGTTTTGTATTGGGCAAGTTCCTACATTTCCAGGAATAAGAGAAAGATTTTCTAAACCACCAAAATTTTTAGAAATGGTAAATTGTACAAATTCGTGCCAGTTTTCGCCGGCTTTTGCGGTGACTAAAACGTGATTTTCGTCTAAAACTTCTTCTGAAATACCTTTTAAATTGAGTTTAATGACCAATCCATCAAAATCTTTGGTAAAAAGCACGTTGCTTCCACCACCTAATATTAAAATAGGGGAATGAGAAAGTAGTAACGTTTTTTTAAGTTCCTCTACAGAATTTACCTCTGCGAAATATTTGGCTTTGGCTTCTACACCGAAAGTATTAAAGGTTTTTAAGGAAATTTTTTCTTGAATGTTCATTTTCAAAAGTCATTGCGAACGCAACGCAAATAAGCGTGGCAATCTGTTTGTTTTACAAATTTACGGAAAAAATTCTCCTTTTTTAGTGGGAGTCAAAAATTTGGGAAATTTTTGACGGGGTGTTTTTACCAATTCATTCTCTTTTTTAGCGATGTAATATGCGCTAAATGATGGTCGCAATGCCAAGCATAGATAGCAATATTGGTTTGTAAAGTAAACTCTCTGTTATGTTCAGGATGAATAAATGTTTTTTGTAAATCATCATCAGAAAGAGATTTTAAAAGCGCTATCCATCTTTTGTGCGTTCCTTCTAACATCTGTAAAGAAGCTTCAATTGGGAAATTTTTAGAGTCTATTAACTCTGCAAATCTATCTTCAAAATAAGGTTTTATTGTTGGTTTTTCTTCCGTTAACGCCAATTTGAAACGCAAAATACTATTGAGATGACTGTCTGCACAATGATGCACAACTTGTCTCACCGTCCAACCATTTTCTCTATAAGTTGTATCTAATTGATTTTCTGTAAGATTTTCGACTTCACCTCTCAATCTTTCAGGAAAATTTTCTATGATGAAAAAGCAATTTTCTAAAAATTCTGGAGTGAAATTTTCTGGATTCTTGAATCTTCCTATTGGATATTTCAGCTGTTCTAATTCTTGTTCGTTCATTTTAAGTTTTTCTCAAAATTAAAATAAAAAAACGAACCGAAGTTCGTTTTCAAAATTTATTTATTGTATTCTTCCAAAGCTAATTTCAGTAATTCTACGCTTCGTTTTAAATCTTCAGATTTTAGTACGTAAGCTATTCTTACTTGTTTTTTACCGAGTTCTGGTTGAGAGTAAAATCCTGAAGCTGGTGCTACCATTACGGTTTCGCCATTATTTGAAAAACTTTCGAGCATCCATTGTGCAAAATCATCGGCATCTTCTACAGGAAGTTCGGCTACGCAATAGAAAGCTCCTTTTGGTTTTGGACATTTAACACCTGGAATTTCATTTAATAATTCTACCAAAAGATTTCTGCGTTTTGTGTATTCTTCACGAACGGAATTGATGTATTCTGCATCATCGTTATGAGCTGCGGTTGCTAAAATTTGTCCAATAAGAACTGGCGAAAGTCTGGCTTGTGCAAACAACATCGCCGCATTGTGAAGCGATTGAGAACGAGTTACTAAAAACCCAATTCTAACACCACACATAGAATATCTCTTTGATTCTGAGTCAATGACAATGCAATTTTCTTTCAATTCAGGAAATTCTAACATCGAGATTTGCTTTTCGCCATCATAAACATATTCTCTGTAAACTTCATCAGAAATAATCACAATGTCGTGTTTAAGAGCAATTTCGGCTAATTTTTGCAATTCTTCTCTGGTATAAAGATAACCAGTAGGATTTCCAGGATTACAAATTAAGATTGCTTTGGTTTTATCGGTAATTTTTTTCTCAAATTCTTCAATTTTTGGCAAGGCAAAACCTGTATCAATGGAAGAAGGGATGGCAACCACTTTTACACCAATTGCATTGGTAAAACCATTATAATTAGCATAATATGGTTCTGGAATAATCACTTCGTCTCCGCTGTCACAAACTACTGACAAAGCAAAATTAAGAGCTTCTGAACCTCCATTGGTAACGATAAAATTATTGGTAGTTAAATCTGTAAAACCAATAGAATGATAGTATTTTTCTAGTTGTTTTCTATAATCAAGATTTCCTTCCGAAAGTGCATATTCTAGAACTTTTAAGTCGATATTTTTAAGTGCATCTAGTGCTGTTTTTGGGGTTTCAATATCTGGTTGCCCGATATTTAAGTGGTAAACTTTGGTACCTTTAGCTTTCGCAGCCAATGCATAAGGAACTAATTTTCTGATTGGCGAAGCAGGCATACTTACTGCTCTGTTTGATATTTTAGGCATAAAATTTAGGATTTGCACAAAATTAAGGATTTTTTTGATGCGTTTTGCAGATACTGTGATTTGTTGAGGTGATAATATTAAGATTTGAAAATAATTTATAAATTAGTAAAAAAATAAATGATGACAAGTAGTGCCAAAACAGTTCAAGAATACATCGCAGAGCTTCCCGAAGAAAGAAAGGTAGCCATTGAAAAATTAAGAAAACTCATTTCTGAAAATTTACCGAAAGGTTTCGAAGAACAGATGAGTTATGGAATGATTGGTTATGTAGTTCCGAAAAGTATGTATCCGAAAGGTTATCATTGTACGCCAGAATTGCCTTTGCCTTTTTTGAATTTAGCATCACAGAAAAATTCTATCAATCTTTATCATATGGGAATTTATGCTGATGAAAAATTGCTAAAATGGTTTCAAGAAGAATTTCCAAAACATTCTAAAAAGAAATTGGATATGGGTAAATCTTGTATGCGATTTAAAAAGCCGGAAGATATTCCGTATGAATTAATTGGTGAATTGACAAGTAAAATCACTCCCGAACAGTGGATTGAAAGATACGAAAGTACCTTTTTGAAGAAATAAAAGGGACTATTTATGTAATTTTCAATAATCCCTTTATAAGTTAATTGCAATGAGAAATTCTAGGATTATATGTAGAATTATTGCAAGAGAATAAATATTTAGATTGGGGATAAAGAGCTACAGGAGAATCTGTGACTACTAAAGGCGGAAGTGATTGCCCAGCATAACTAGGCATTGTAACCTGAGCAGAAGAGCCATTGCCTAGTGCTACATTTTTTCCTGCAAGGTTTCCATTAAAACTATAATCTATTAAGGCATCTAATAAACGATAAACGCCGTAATAATCGTAAGCATCATATGCAGATTGTGTATTGGGTAGTGTATGATCTGCTTTATAATTATAACCTGCAATTGTAGCAGATTTTATTAGAATATAATCTTTCTCGGCGTTGGGAATATTAATGTTTTTGAAAATATCTATTGCCATTCTATGGTCATTAGTCGTATCATCATCATAAACTTCTGTAATGAGTTTTGTATTAGAAGGAAAATTTTGTAGCATATCATCTGTAAGTTGATAAGAATACCATTGAGCCATCGCAAAAATAAATCTTCCATTTTCACCCCAACCTTCATCTGTAAAACCTTTGTATGCCAATCCGAAAGATGCGCCACCTCCAAAAGAATGCCCCATAAATCCCACTTTTTTAGTGTCAATAATATTGGGGTAATCAGTTGCCGCCTTTTTAAAACTTTGCCATAATGTATTGTATCTTTCGTCAACTGTGACTCCAGTCGTAGGATAAGGAGCAAATACAATTGCATATCCTTTTTTAGCCACAAATTCATATAAACCAATATTGTAAGAACTTTCTTCTCCACCGTAAGGATGTGAGTAAAAAATTACTGGTACAGGTTTTGAAATTCCAGATGGATAAAAAATTTCCACATTTTTACCAGAGTAAGTTGGACTTGGGAACGTAATTTTTGCTACAGTATATTTTCCATCGGAACCATATCCAGAAGAAGGTCTAGAAATAGGACCTGCTAAATCATCATCTATAGGTATATTTTCACTATTATCACTTCTAGAACACGTAATTAAGAAAAAACAAATTAGTAAAAGAGAGGTTGCTACATTTATTTTCATATATAATATTTATCATTTAGATACATTTCTATGAAAATAGTTAAAAATAAAAAGTTGAAAAAATTACATATTCAACTTTTTATAATTGAATTCTCTTAATATCTGCACCGAGAGCTTTTAGTCTTCCATCGATGTTTTCATAACCTCTGTCTATTTGTTTGATGTTATGAATCATGGATTTTCCTTCGGCGACTTGTAAAAAAACCTTCAGATAATTCTGAAGGTTCCCTTTATAATTCTTTTCTCAATCTTGCAACTGGAATATTGAGTTGTTCTCTGTATTTGGCAATTGTTCTTCTTGCTATATTGTACCCTCGTTCTTTCAGCATATCTACCAAAGCATCGTCTGTAAGAGGTTTCCTTTTGTCTTCAGTACTTATCACTTCTTGAAGGTGATTTTTAATTTCTTTGGTAGAAACTTCTTCGCCATCATCATTGGTTAAAGAATCTGAAAATAAATTCTTAAGCAAAATAATTCCGTTGGGAGTATCTGCATACTTGCTTTTTACCACTCTAGAAATGGTGGAAATATCAAAACCTGTAATATCTGCTACATCTTTCAGAATCATCGGTCTTATATTTTTTTCGTCACCTGATAAGAAATATTCTTTTTGCAACTTTACAATTGCTAAAATGGTTTGCATTAAGGTATTTTGACGTTGATTAATTGCATCAATATACCATTTGGCAGCATCTAATTTTTGCTTGATGAAAAGCGCAGCTTGTTTATGTTCTGCCGAAGTTTTATCGTGAGAATAGGTGGTAAGAATCTCTTTATACTCATCAGAAACACGCAGACTAGGTGCATTTCTGCTATTAAGCATAGGAATCACTTGTCCATCTTTTATGTGAATTACAAAATCTGGAATAATCTCTTGGTTAATGGTAATGGTTTGTGTATCAAAATTACCTCCTACTTTCGGCGAAAGTTTCGAAATTACATCTAGAGCGTCTTTCAAATCTTCTTCTTCGATATCATATTTATTGATGATTTTTCCATAATGCTTATTGGTAAGAGCATCAAACTGGTGTCTTAAAATATTTCCTGCTAGAATTACGGCTTTGTCTCGGCTAACTTTTTTCTCAATTTGCAACAACAAACATTCTTGTAAATTTCTAGCACCTACACCAGCTGGATCTAGTTTCTGAACATAATTTTCTAGAATTTCTTTTACTCTTTCTTGTGTAGTATAAATACCCTGAGAAAAAGCCAAATCATCTACCAAAGATTTAATTTCCCTTCTTAAATATCCGTCATTATCTAGATTTCCGATGATATATTCGGCGATTTTTAAGTCATCTTCTTCTATAGCAGAAAGATGAATCTGCTCCATTAAATATTCATAAAGAGATTGGCCTTCAGTAAGAAGACTTTCATTATCATATTCCTCATCATCTGGAGAATAATTACTGGTAGAAGTTTTATAAGATGGTTCGTCATCATACAAATATTGGTCAACATCAAAATCTGTATCTATGCTATCTGTACCTTCATCATCAAAATCACTACTATTGTCTAGACTAGAAAAATCTTCATCATCTCCGTTATTATCTTTTACTACTTCTAGCGCAGGATTCTCTTCTAACTCACGCTCAAGTTCTTCCTGAAATTCTAGGGTATGAAGCTGTATCAACTTCATCAACTGAATTTGCTGCGGAGCTAATTTTTGGCCTAATTTTAATTGTAGGTTCTGTTTGAGCATTGTTTATTTTTTAGAAATTCAAAAATAATATTTTCGACTTCTGATTTTGTTATGATTAAATTTTAAAATTTTACAGAATTCCGCATTAAAACTCTGCATTTTTTGGAGTTCTTGGGAAAGGAATTACATCTCTAATATTTGTCATTCCTGTTACAAAAAGCACCAATCTTTCTAAACCAAGTCCGAAACCAGCGTGTGGAACCGAACCGAATTTTCTAGTATCCAAATACCACCAAAGCTCGTGTTCATCAACGTGCATTTCGTTCATTTTCGTTTTCAAAACTTCTAAACGTTCTTCTCTTTGCGAACCTCCGATAATTTCGCCAATTCCTGGGAAAAGTACATCCATCGCTGCAACAGTTTTTCCATCTTCATTTAACCTCATATAGAAAGCTTTGATTTCTTTAGGATAATCAAACAAAACTACTGGAGATTCAAAATGTTTTTCTACCAAATAACGTTCGTGTTCAGACTGCAAATCTGCACCCCATTCTTCAATTGGAAACTGGAATTTTCCTTTTTTATTTTCTTTAGAATTTAATAAAATTTCGATAGCTTCAGAATAAGAAACTCTCATAAAACGTTTTTTGATTACGTTTTCTAGTTTTTCTATCAAACCTTCTTTGGCTCTATCTTTTTCTGGTTTTTGTTTTTGTTCTTCGGCAAATCTTTGATCTAAAAATTTCAAATCATCTTTGCAATTCTCTAAAACATACCCAATTACATATTTTAAGAAATTCTCTGCTAAATCAATATTATCTTCCAAATTATTGAAAGCCACTTCTGGCTCTACCATCCAAAACTCTGCTAAGTGTCTTGTTGTATTAGAATTTTCAGCACGGAAAGTTGGCCCAAAAGTATAAACTCTTCCCAATCCCATCGCTGCAGTTTCTGCTTCTAACTGACCTGAAACCGTCAAATTGGTTTTTTTACCGAAAAAATCTTGCGCAAAATCAATATCGCCGTTTTCATCTCTCGGAATTTGATTCAAATCAAAATTCGTAACGCCAAACATTTCACCAGCACCTTCTGCATCGGCACCAGTAATAATTGGCGTGTTCATATAAAAGAAATGATTTTGGTTAAAGAATTGGTGAATCGCAAAACTCACCGCACTTCTCACTCTGAAAACCGCCCCAAAAAGATTGGTTCTGAATCGAAGATGCGCCTGATCACGAAGAACTTCAAGTGAATGTTTCTTCGGTTGAAGAACTGTTTTTTCCATTTCTTCAGAGAAATTATCTCCTAAAATGGTAATTTTTTTGGCAATAATTTCTATATCTTGACCTTTTCCTTCGCTTTCTATTACTTCACCAGTAATTTTAAGAGAAGAAGCGGTTTTGATGTTTTTGATAATATTTTCGTCGAAATTTTCGAAATCTACTACAATTTGAAGATTATTAATGGTAGAACCGTCATTCAACGCGATGAAACGGTTAGAACGAAACGCTCTTACCCAACCTTGTACTGTAATATCGTGGTGTAATAATTTTTTGTACCCACCTAAAATTTCTTTAATAGTCTGCTTGTTCATAACTTCATAAATACTATGGTAGGCAAATTTATGAAATTTTGGCGTAATTTTTGATGTGAGAATATATTTTTTAAAAATTAATAAAAGGGAGGCTTCTTTTTGAATTCTTATTCCAAAAACCAATTTGCAAACCTTTTATATCAGAACAATTATTAAAAAGTCCGATTTGCAAACCTCTACATTTAGCACTAATATTAGCAAAAGTTGCAATAGCGACACCTTTTTGTGTATGGTGAATATTAAATAAAGGCGAAATAGCAATTCCATTAATAACTGAAGGAGCTCCTAGATTACTAGAAACATTAACCTCTACTCCATTGGTAACCGTAGGTTCCATATTTACAATAGACACTTGTAAACCGTTGATTTTATTCATTTTTTCTGGAATTGCAGCACTTCCAATTTCATCAAAAGACCATTTATCCATTTCTGGAATACTTACTAATGCCAATACAGGGAAAAACACACCTAAAGGATTAAGCCCCAAACCAATTCCATTCACTTTTTTTGGAGAAATTTCCGAATCAATTTCATCAAAATATTTAATCAATATCCCGTTTATATTTTGAGTGTTTTCTGAGGGGGAAAAACCGATAACTCTTGGTCTTTGAGAAATTAACAGGCTATCATTTACCGTTTGTGCTTTAAATGGAGAACAAAAATAAATTAGTACTGTCAAAAAAATAAGTTTTTTCATTGTCTTGAATTTTAAAATTTACAAGACAAAACTATGCTGAAGTTTTCTAAAAAAAATTGATTGAAATCAAGAGTAGAAAAAATTACTCATCTTTTTTAGAAGGCACCAAGAAAACATCCATCAAACCTTCTGGCAATTGCATTTTGATGAATTTATCGTCACGGTTTACTTCTAAAATCCAATCTTTGATGATGGGTATCACTACTTCTTTGTCCGCTAATTTTAAGATAAAATAATGTTGTGCGGTTTGATCGTTCACTTCTACGATATTACCACAAGATTTACCGTCTTCTTCTCTTATTTCAAAACCGATAACTTCGTGGTAATAAAACTGTTTCCCAGAAAGTTTTGGCAAGGTAGAAAGCGGTAAAAAAACATTTTTGCCAATAGATTGTTCTACCAATTGTTCAGAAGAATTCTTGAAAGTAATGATTTTAGAATTATCATTTCCCCATTGTTGTTTTTCTATAAAAAAAGGCACGAGAAGTCCGTTAACTTCTACAAAAATCCCTTCCAGTTTATTGTACAATTCTGGTTGATCTGTATCTAGTTTTATAATTACATTTCCCTTCAAACCGTGTTTTCTGGTAATTTTTCCTAAAAAGTAGCAATCTTTTTTATTCATTGTCTAGGTTTTAAAATGAGAGAGACGCGATAAATCGCGCCTCTACAAATTTAGTTATTTTTTTAAACTGATTAAGCTTCTGCTTCAGTTCCTTCAGCTTCAGCAGCTGGAGTTTCTTCTGCAGTTTCAGCTACTACTTCTTCTACAGGAGCGTTTGCAGCTTCTTCAGCAGCTTTAGCATCTGCTTCAGCTTGTGCAGCAGCAGCTAATCTAGCTTCGTTTACTTTAGCTTCAGCTTCTAGCGCAGCTTTTTTAGCAGCTTCTTTAGATTGTGCTAATCCGTCTTTTTTAGAGTTTACAGCAGCTTCTTTGCTTTCTAACCAAGCGTTGAATCTTTTTTCAGCTTCAGCTTCATCGAAAGCACCTTTAGCAACACCACCTTGTAAGTGTTTTTTAAGTAAAGCACCTTTGTAAGAAAGGATAGCTCTTGCAGTATCAGTTGGTTGAGCACCGTTATTTAACCATTTTACAGCAGCATCTACATCTAATTCAATGGTTGCTGGGTTTGTAATTGGGTTATAAACGCCTAATTTTTCGATGAATCTACCATCTCTTCTAGCTCTAGCGTCTGCTACTACGATGTGAAAAAAAGGTTTTCCTTTTTTACCGTGTCTTTGTAATCTAATTTTTACTGACATATTGTTGTGAATTTATGGGAACTCGTCCCGATTAATATTTAAGTCTGCAAAAGTACAAAATTTATTTGAAATACAAAATATTTTATTGGCTTTATGCTTACTTATCTCCTTTAAGTTTTTACATTTTCCCTAAATAGAAAAGCCCAATACAGCGCTGATTTTCTTCTAAATTTAGAAAATCCCCAAGATGATTAATGATGTCGTGAGAACTCCAATAACAACCAATTTCGTTTGCTGTACAAGTAAGATACATATTCTGTACCGCCATCGCTGTTGATGCAATTTCTTCCCATTCTGGAACCAGACCGCTGAAATTCACAGAAATCGTAATAATGGTATTAGATTTTGAAATTTTATCTTCAAAATCCAAATATTTTTTCTCTAAAAACAAATGTTCTGGTGTTGTCTCTTTATAAATTCTCTGAATTTCTTTAGCCAAAATCTGCTTTTCTTCATTTTTGAAAACTTGAAATCTCCACGGTTTCGTTCTTTTATGATTAGGCGCATATTGTGCCGAACTCAATATTTCATCTAAAACTTCTTGCGGAATTTCTTCTCTAGTATAGTCTTTTGGAAAAACACTTTTTCTATTTTCTATAATTTCTTTTAATATTTCTGAATTTTTCATTTTTAAATTTTTATAAAACTTCTATTATTTCCTGGTGAATATTATTCAGCACAAAAGAATCTCCTACAGATTTTCCTGCCATAATTTTGTACATCGGACTTTCAGTAGAAATGGCATAAAACCGAGTATTTTCAAAGAAAAATTCGCCCAAAGAAACCGAAATATAAAACCGTGCTTTATTGGTAATAACCAAAGAACCTAATTGTACATTTTTAGAAGTAGAATTCAGCACTTTTTGCATTTCTCTTTGCATATTTTTGAGCGCAACCATTTGTTTATCAAGATGATAAATTTCTTCTTGCATTTCTTCTCTTATAGAATCATACTTCGAAGTTTTCTTCACTTCTCGGCTTGCTTCCAGCGTAAAATTAAGGTAGAATTCTAATGTTTTTATCTTCCCCGAAATCTGTTCTTTTACAAAAGTTCTTATACTTTCTTTGTTATAATCTTGTTTCTGCATATTCTTTACTCATCAAATATAAAAACAAAAAACCTTCCAAAAAATTTTGGAAGGTTTTTACACTATATTTTTTGTAATTATTTTTCTGAAACTTCTTTCAGTTTTTGCAATCCTTTCCCGAAATCTTTATCCATTTGACTGTCCATTGTAAGTTTCATTAGATTCATAGGATAATTCATTTCTGTATCGAAAGTCCAAGTTACTTTTGTAGCATTTCCTTGTGGTTCTAAAAGTACATCTGCATCTGCATTTCCTTCAAAAGGTTTTATGAAACGAATATTTACAGAGGCTTTTTTATTGGTTTCAAGTGTGGTAATTTTTTCTTCGCCTTCACCAGCTTGTTCATTTCCGCTCCAGTGATACGTATCGCCAACTTGCCCTGAAACACCAGAATAAGATTGTTTCATATTTTTATCATAATCCATAAAAGGACTCCAAGAGTTCACCGCTTTCATAGAATTTACGTTTTGCCAAACTTTTTCTACAGGTGCGTTAATCACGATTGATTTTTCAAAATGATATTTTTTTCCTACCACCAACATTCCGATAACGATAGCAAAAAACAGAATTAAGAAAAATCCTAACAAAATTTTAAAAAATTTTTTCATAACCATTAAGTTTTTAAGTTTTATCAAAGATAAGTAATTTGATTTTAATTAAATTTGGAAAACTTTTTACAACACATATTTAACTATATCTAAAATGAATCCTTTATTACAAAAATTCAACACCAAATATAATTCTGCGCCTTTTAATGAAATTAAAGAAGAACATTATCTTCCTGCTTTCAAAGAATTAATCGAAAAATCAAAAAAAGAAATTGACGACATTGCCAATAATCTAGAAGAAGCTACCTTTAAAAATACCATAGAAGCTTTGGCGTATTCTGGTGAACAATTAGATGCGGTTTCTAGCATTTTTTTCAACCTTAATTCTGCGGAAACCAACGACGAAATTCAGAAAATAGCACAAGAAGTTTCTCCACTTTTGTCGGAATATTCTTCACAAATTTCTCAAAATGAAGCACTTTTTAACAGAATTAAAAAGGTTTTTGATGATTTTAATTCCCCTCTTTTGGAGGGGTGGTCGAGCCAAAAGCGAGATCGGGGTGGTTTAAACGAAGAACAAACTACTCTTCTAAACGAAACTTACAAAGGTTTCGTAAGAAATGGCGCACTTTTGAATGATGAAGACAAAAAGAAACTGGAGAAAATCAATATGGATTTGTCTCTAAAATCACTTCAATTCGGGCAAAATGTTTTAGCGGAAACCAACAATTATTTCAAACATATTTTAGATAAAAACGATTTGGCGGGAATTCCCGAAGCAATTTTGGCTCAATATGCAGAAGAAGCAAAAGAAAGAAACTTGGAAGGTTACGTTATCACGCTTCAATATCCGAGTTATGTTCCGTTTATTACGTATTGTGAAAACCGAGAATTACGTAAGGAATTGGCACTTGAAAACGGCAAAAAAGCTTTTAAAAATAATGAATTTGACAATCAAAATCTCATTAAAGACATTATTTCTTTGAAACAACAAAAAGCTGAAATTCTGGGTTACAAAACTTACGCTGATTATGTTTTGGAAGAAAGAATGGCGAAATCTCCTGCTAAAGTTTTTGAATTTTTGAATGAATTGTTAGAAAAAGCAACTCCTTTTGCCAAAAAAGAAATTGAAGAACTAAAAATCCTCGCAAAAGCTGATGGAATAGCAGAAATGCAAAGTTATGACCACGCTTTTTACGCCGAAAAATTACGCAAAGCAAAATATGATATTGATGATGAAGAGCTGAAACCTTATTTCCAGTTAGACAAAGTTCAGGAAGCAGTATTCAAACTTGCCGGAAAACTTTTTGGTTTAGAATTTTCTGAAATTAATGATGTTCAAAAGTATCATCCTGAAGTGAAAACCTATGAGATTTTTGAGAGCCAAGAATCAAGAACCAAGAATCAAGAACCAAAAGAAAATCTATCAACCGACAACCAGCAACTAACAACTAATTTTAAAGCTTTGCTTTACGCTGATTATCAACCGAGAAAAGGAAAAAGAGCGGGAGCTTGGATGACGAGTTTTAAATCTCAAAAAATAGAAAACGGCGAGAATGTTCGTCCACATATTTCGGTGGTTTGTAATTTTACGAAACCAACTTCTGACACACCAAGTTTGCTCACTTTCCAAGAAGTAACAACACTTTTTCACGAATTTGGGCACGCTCTGCACGGAATTTTGGCAAATACACAATATCCTAATCTTTCGGGAACTTCTGTGAAATGGGATTTTGTGGAGTTACCTTCGCAATTTTTAGAAAATTATTGCTACGAACCAGAATTTTTGAAAACTTTTGCCAAACATTATCAAACTAGCGAAATTTTACCAGACGAAAAAATTCAGAAAATATCAGAATCTAAAAACTTTATGGAAGGTTACCAAACCTTGAGACAACTCGGTTTCGGGATTTTGGATATTAAATATCATAGTGAAATCGCAAAATCGATAGATGTAAAATCGTTTGATGTGAAAAAATTTGAAGATGAGACTACCGAAAAAACCAATTTGTATCCAAAAAATCCTGAAACAGCGATGAGTACAAGCTTTTCGCATATTTTCCAAGGTGGTTATTCCGCGGGATATTATTCTTACAAATGGGCAGAAGTTTTGGATGCTGATGCCTTTCAATATTTTAAAGAAAACGGTATTTTTAATCCTGAAATTGCTGCAAAATATAAAATTTTACTTTCAAGTGGCGGAACAAAAGACCCGATGGAATTGTACAAAAATTTCCGAGGAAGCGAACCGAAAGTAGAGAGTTTGTTGAAAAGAGCGTTTGGATAATTGAAAACAATTAAACACAAAGAAAACCACAAAGGTCACTATTCATTTTCGTGTGCATTATAAAATCTTTGTGACTTTGTGTTTAAAAAAATAAAAAATGACAAATTGCCCTTGTTGTTCAGGAAAATTATACGAAGAATGTTGCGAACCGTTTCATTCTAAAAAAGCGTTTCCCAAAACCGCTGAAGAACTCATGCGTTCTCGTTATACTGCTTTTGCCATTCCGAATGGGGTTTATCTTTGGGAAACGACGCTTCCTAGCAAAAGAAAATTTCACCATAAAACTGAACTAGAAAACTGGGGAAAAGAAAATACTTGGACAAAACTAGAAATTATACATTCTAGCGAAAAAGAAGTAGAATTTAAAGCCTATTTCACGGATAAATCGGGGGAAGAAAACATCCATCACGAACGTTCGACTTTCAAAAAAGTAGATAAAAAATGGTATTATGTTTCTGGAAAGTTTTTAGATTAAAATAAAATTCTCGCTGATTTTATTGATTCAGCTGATTTCACTTTTTTAATCTGCAAAATTTGCTTTATCAGCAAGAGCTTAATAAAAAATATTATTTATTTTTCTTCTTCTGTCTCAAAACATAGAGATAAAGACTTTCTACTTTTTTCCTTGCCCAATCTGTTTTTCGTAGGAATTTAAGAGAAGAATTAATGCTCGGATTTTCGTTGAAACAACGGATGTTTATTTGTTTCCCGAGTTCCTCAAAACCATTGTAATACTCTACCAATTCTTCTAGAATGGCGTCTAATCTTTTCCCGTGTAAAGGATCTTTAGAATGTTGTTCCATTATTTTGTAAAATTATTGAATTTATGATGAAAAACAGAATTTTCGCCAAAACTTATTCCTTACCTTTGAATATAAATTTATTTCAATGAAAACAACATTTTTAACCCTTGCATTTACGCTAATGTCAACATTATTTTTTGCGCAAGATTTCGCTAATTACGCCAGATACGAAAAAGAAAACGTTCAAGTAAAATCTCAAAATACAGTTCCGAATGCAGTTTTTATGGGAGATTCTATTACTGAAGGCTGGTTTTCTAATGATCCTAAATTCTTTACCAATAATAATTTTGTAGGACGTGGAATTTCTGGTCAAACTACTTCACAGATGCTTTTAAGATTCAGAGAAGATGTGATAAATCTTCATCCTAAAAAAGTGGTATTTCTTGCCGGAACCAATGATATTGCAGAAAACAATGGTCCCATTTCTTTGGAAAAAGTTTTTGGAAATATTGTTTCTATGGCAGAATTAGCAAAAGCTAATAAAATAAAAGTGGTGATTTGTTCTGTGCTTCCAGCGTATGAATATCCTTGGAGAAAAGGTTTAGAACCAGCAAATAAAGTAATTGCTTTGAATAAAATGCTAAAAGATTATGCTCAAAAAAATCACTTTACTTATGTAGATTATCACACTCCGTTGAAAGATGACAAAAATGGCTTACCAATGGAACTTGCAGAAGACGGAATTCATCCTACAAAATTAGGTTATGCAAAAATGGAAGAAATCTTAATGAAAGTTTTGAAATAAATAAAAAATCCCGAAAATTTCGGGATTTCTATTTTTTCTATAAATTATTTTGAAAGATTATTTTCAAAAATATCTTAAAAATTAATGTCCAGAATGTCCATCAATTCCGTGTGCGTGACCGTGAGCTAATTCTTCTTCAGTTGCTTCTCTGTGATCTACAATTTCTACATCGAAATGTAAAGTTTTTCCAGCCATTGGATGGTTAAGATCAGCAATTACTGCTTCTGGTGTTACTTCTATAACTACTGCTTGAAATTGATTCCCTTGATTATCAGACAGTGGCAAAATTGCACCTACTGGTGGCATTCCAGATTCCTGGAACATTTCTAAAGGCAATTGCGCAACTGCATCAGGATTTCTTTCTCCATAACCTTCTGATGGTAAAATCGTAAAAGAAGCTTTGTCACCAGCTGTTAATCCTTTAATATTTTCTTCAAATTTAGGAATCATCATTCCTACTCCATATAAAAAAGTAAGTGGATTTTCTACGTCTGATTTTTCTACAAGAACTTTTTCTTCATTTTCTCCATCCGTATGAAGAATGTAGTTAAGCGCAACTACGTGTTTGTTGTCTATTGTCATAATATTTTTGATTTTAGAGTATCCTCTATTTTATTTACAAGCGTCAATTATCTTACCTTTCGCAAAAATACAACTAAAAACTGCCAAATTGACTTATCTATAATTTTGCAATCTGTTAATCAGTCTTTAAAATACTTCTTTTTTGAAAACCCGATAAACTTATTCACATTCATTATTCTGAAAAAGCTTTCGATTTTACAGCTTCATTTCTGGCTTTTGCTAACATTGGGATAGAAATCACTCCCATTACTGCCATAATTACCAACTGCATGGTGTGTGATATAAAAGCATAAGACAAACCAATAGCAGCACCTTCTTCGAAAGTTTTTCCGTAAGAAAAGAAAAGCGCACCAATTCCTATTTTCATTGCAAAATGAAAAGCACCAATACCACCAGAAGCTGGAACCATCATTCCTAATGTACCAACAACAATCACAAAGAATCCATCAGCAAATGTAAAATGAGACGTTTCTGGTAAAGCAAAACAAACTAAATATGCAGCAAAATAATAAGAAACCCAAATTGCAATAGAAAGTACTATGAATCTTACTTTTTGTTTGAGCTTGAAAATAGTGGTTAATCCGTGAAAAATACCTTCTACAAATTCAATTACTTTTCCAATAAAACGAAGATGTGTAAACTTATCCTTGAATTTAAAAAATAAAAAAGTTCCTATAATAAAAAAGACAAATGCTGAAAATATAAAAACAGGATTGATTTTTAAACCAGATTGATGATAAAAAGCCGAAATAGCATTGTATTTAAATACTAAAGTTAACCCCAGAAAACCAAGCATACAAACCAAATCTACCACTCTTTCTAAAATAATCGTCCCAAAAGATTTATCTACCGGCACTTTTTCTACACCGTACAAAGCAGTAGAACGTGCTAATTCTCCACTTCTTGGGATGGTAAGATTCATCAAATACCCGAAAGAAATCGTCCAAAGAGAATTAGAATTAGAAATTTGGTAGCCCATAGGTTCTAGCAAAAGATTCCAACGAATAGCTCTAAACCAATATGCCAATAAGCCAAAAACCATTGCTGCCAATACCCAAAAATAATTAGCCTCTGCAAAATACCCTTTAATTTTATCAAATTCTAATCCCTTAAAAGCCAACCACATAAACAATGCAGCAAAAACCAATGAAATTACAATTGTTAAAATCGTTTTAAGTGGAGAAGATTTTTTGTTGTTTTCCAAAATATAGAAAATTAAGTTAAAAGATTGGTTTTTTCGTCTGGAAAAATAATTTTTGGTTGGAAGGTTTTTGCCTCTTCCATAGACATTTGCGCATAAGAAATAATGATGATTACATCACCTTTTTGTACTTTTCTAGCAGCAGGACCATTAAGGCAAATTTCGCCAGATTTTCTTTTACCTTTTATAACATAAGTATCAAAACGCTCACCATTATTCACATTTACAATGTAAACTCTTTCTCCTACTACCAAACCTGCAGCTTCTATAAGGTCTTCATCTATCGTAATGCTACCTATATAATTAAGGTCCGAAGCAGTAACCGTAACACGGTGAATTTTTGATTTAAAAACTTCTATAAACATTTTGCAAATTTAATGATTTTTGATGGATTTTACAGTAATTTTTTACTTTTATGAAAATATGTAATTAGCTGATTTTCTAGACAAAAAGATTAATTTTAACACATATCCGCTTTAATATTTACATTTTAGAAAGAAAAACAATATAAAAAATATAAAATTAGCAAATTCATAATTCAGAATTTAATTAAACGTACATTTAAAAAAACTCGTAATAACAGTACCTAATAAGAGGTTTAATCTCTCAAAAACCGCACAATACGCAATAGACACCAATTATCATATTTGAGTTAAATTATAGAAAACAGTATAATTATCATTAAAATTGTGAAAAAAATTTGTGTAATTTCAAAATTGTTATATATTTGTCTTACGTAACAAATTAACAATTAATATTTACAACTATGAACAAGTCTGAATTAATCGACGCAATCGCAAAAGATGCTGGTATCACTAAAGTTGCTGCTAAAGCTGCTCT
>APMI01009671.1_pt1 | contig 26878 bp, 23 predicted proteins | sample 667938 | NCBI WGS metagenome assembly APMI01 (sample SAMN01084076, study PRJNA167559) | wastewater metagenome | biome: Wastewater | place: Denmark: Ejby Moelle, Odense | collected 2011-11-28
CTAAATATTCCTTATGCGAAACTTTTAATCTTTGCATTTTGCTATAAGAAATAATTCCTCTGTTAAACCAGTCATCCACTCTTTCAGCGTATATTCTTACCGCTTCATCGCCTTTTGTAGCCATATAATCATAAGCAGTTTGATTGGTTTTGGTAGCATTACATTTTCTATGAACCAAAACTTTATTATTCTGTGAATCGTCAAACAACAATGCTTTTGGTACGATGTGATCTACATCGTAAGCATCGCCGCTTAATGCTTCCGTAAGATTAAAACTTTCTCCACAATAGATACATTGATTGTTGACTTTAGCCTCTTTTAGATTTTTACTTAGTGACGGAAAAATAAATTTATATTTCTGAATATACCGCTTCGTAGCAGGCAATCCCAACTCTGTCAATCTTTTCCCTATTTCTTCATTAAGTTTTTTGTTTTTCGAGTTTTGTAAATCTGCATCATTTCGCTCGTCTTTGCTTTGTTTCAGCTCTCGCGCCAATTCTACTCTAATTTCAGATGGCTTTCCGTATTGCTCAATTATTGCATTAACTATATTAATCATTTGATTTAGAATCTTTTCAACAATAGGTTGTCTCAAACTGTTTTTGGTAAGGAGCTCTAATCTATCTATAGTTTTTTGCTGTTCTCTCTCATCTTTGGTCAAAGAATTTGAATGATTGTAACCCGCCAAACTACAAGATTCAGAATAATCGTAACCTTCCATCAGAAAAGGAAGAATTTTCCGCATTGCTTTGTTGGATTTATTTCCGAAAGCTTGTTTATTAAAATCAATTTTGGAAAGTTTCTCTGCAATTTCTTCCTCAAAACCAAATCGTTTAATTAAAGCATTTTTACATTCATCTAAATCCTTCAAAGAATAAATGGTATGCCACAATTGATATAATGGTTCTTTTTCTAAACTTGCATCTAATTCCAAACCTGCTCTTTCTTCAAAAATCTCACCAGTCTGTTTGTCTACTAAAATTGAAGTTTTTTCTGTTGGAATAATGGAAACATCAAAATTTAAAAGATCATTATCTCCTAAAATTTTATGAATACTCGCATAAGTTTCATTTCCTTTAATACCTTTTAAAATTTGTTTATTTACGTAAACATCATCTTTTTTGAGATTTAGAATTTCAATAAGCTTTGTAAAACTTAAATTGTCATTTTTAAATAAATATTCTGCTATGAGTTCCTTTTCTTCTAATGTAGGTATCTTTTCACCCCATTTATATTTGCTTTCTTCTGGATTTTTTATTTTCAAAGTAATGGTATTCACTACTTCCCAAATTCGGCAAAGTTGAAATAATGGCGAAGTTTTCGGAGCTACTTTTGGACCAACAAAAATGGTTTTCTCTTTATTTTTTTCTTTATCAAAAACAGTTTTCTCAAAGCCTTCAAATTCACAAACACTCACCAATCCTTTTTGAGATTTCAGTTTTCTTTGATAATAAATAATTTCATTTCTTAATTGATGAATAATCTCATCTGTAAGAAAATCGTGTTTTCCTTTTTGAGCATTAATAATCGTATCAAATTCTTCTATATAGGCTTCTCTTGGATAGACTTCTTCTTTGATTCTGAAATATGAGTTATTAAGATTAGCGTTATTCAACCCCTCATAAAAAAATTGTCCAATGGTTTGATTTTTATCTTTTAATTGGGCGTAACGACCTTTTACAGCTTGCACATAATCAGTATCTTTTTTATCCGCATTGGCTTCACTTCTTGCAGATTTGTATCCACGTTTTTGGTTAAGCATATAAAAAATACGCCCTAATTGTTCGGCTGAAATATTTTCATTAGGATTTGCAGCATCACTTCTCAACTTCCATAAATCCAACATTGGAAGTTTCAATAATTCTTCAGAAGGGAAAATATCATATTTGATAAGAAGTTTTTTTAAATCACTTTTTTTCAGTTGTTTCCTATCATAACCTTTTCTCTGAGTTCTACTAACTGTTCTGCTTTGATTTTTTGTAATTGACAAACCTCTTTGAAATTCTTCTTTATCACTTGCTGTTAAAGGAATAATTCGTGATCCCATTGCAATAATCCGAATAGGAATATTATTTCCGTCAACTTCCACCAACGCCCAACCAATCGAGTTCGTTCCCAAATCTAATCCAAGTATATTTTTAGTCATAATTATTGAGTTTTTTGAAATTGTATAAATTTAAAAAGAAACTTTTATATAAAAATACGGATTTCCCCTATTTCAATTATTTTTTTTATTTTATATTTGTACTCGAAAGCAATTCACAATAAGGATTATTCCGTTGTGAAAACATTCAAGGCGGGGCAACTCGCCTTTTTTATTGATTAATTATTGAATGTTTCACGAACACCTTAAAAAAATTAGATTCTTGTGAGCTAAAACATTTGGGTTGCCTCTTGTATAAAATCAGAAGACTTTTATATGCCTAAATGTTAAACCAAATCAGATTGTAATTAATAAAAGTTGTTGAGAGAAAATCTAAAATCGTACATCGCACACATAATTAGGCTATTCCATTTATTTAATGTATCTTTGCAATATATTTATTAAAATAGGTTACTGCCTTTGCTATCTGTTACAGTTTAGAATCTTGTTTTCTCTTTTTCAGTTTTTGCTTTTTCAGCGCCCCATTTTTTAACTTTAATTCATCACAATGATGCACAGCACTGAAAACAAAACTAGGCAAAATACCTCCCTATCAAAACCCCACAAGTTATGACAGAGTAAGTCTTCTACTTTTTTCAAAAAGAGAGATAGACCATACCCGAACAAAAAAACCAAATAATTTTGGTTATGACTTTACAATTTTAAAAACAAATAGAACAATATTATTTATGGCAGATTCTTTCTCAAAAAAAGAAAATTTTAAGAAAAAACTTCAAAAACAAAAAGAAAAAGCGCTCCGAAGAGAAGAGCGTAAAGAGAACAATAACAAAGGAAAAGATTTAGAACAAATGTTTTCTTATGTAGATGAATTCGGGAGAATCACCAACACACCACCCGAAAAAAGAGACGAAATCTCTCTAGAAGACATCCAACTAGGGGCTGCTCCTATAGAAGCAGAAGAAAAACTAAAAACAGGAATCATTACTTTTTTTAGCGAAAAAGGCTACGGTTTTATTACCGAAGACCGTTCCAAAGAAAATGTATTTTTCCACCAGAACAATTGTTCTGTTCCCCTTAAAAAAGGAAATAAAGTTTCTTTTGAGAAAGAAAGATCGGCTAAAGGTTTTTCTGCCATCAATATACAATTAGTAAAATAACAACAATTTATAACAAAATTACCATGCAAGAAGGCACCGTAAAATTTTACAACGAAGCAAAAGGCTTCGGATTTATTACTCCAACTAATGGTGGAGCAGACATCTTTGTACACTCATCTGGTTTGGGTACAAGAAGCATCCGCGAGAACGACAAAGTTACGTACGAAGTGGAACAAGGAAAAAAAGGATTAAACGCAGTAAACGTAAAGTTAGCGAACTAATACTCTAAGTATTTTCTATAAAAATTAAAACGATCTCTCTATTGAGGTCGTTTTTTTTATGCGCTTTAGTGATTATTGTAGTAAAATTCGTGCTATAATCTACACTTTACTATTAATGTTTTTATTCTTTTTGAGGTAATAAATATCTTGTCTAGCCTTCTAATAAAACATCATTCTCTACGAAACCAATAAAATCCTAAAACAAATCAACAAAATTCCTTATTTTTGCACATCTTAAAATCATAAACTATGTTTAATAGTCTTCAGGACAAGCTAGATAAAGCGTTACAAAACCTACAAGGACGCGGTAAAATTACAGAAATCAACGTAGCAGAAACGGTGAAAGAAATTCGCCGTGCATTGGTAGATGCAGACGTAAATTACAAAGTTGCTAAAGACCTTACCAAAAGAGTACAAGACAAAGCACTTGGTGAAAATGTATTGACCTCCATCACCCCAGGACAATTAATGACCAAAATTGTTCACGATGAATTGGTAGATCTTATGGGCGGTACACAAGAAGGAATAAACCTTTCTGCAAATCCTACCATTATCCTGATTGCTGGTTTACAAGGTTCTGGTAAAACTACCTTCTCTGGAAAATTAGCCAATTACCTTAAAGCCAAAAGAGCCAAAAAACCTCTATTGGTAGCTTGTGACGTGTATAGACCTGCAGCAATAGACCAATTAACTGTATTAGCAGACCAAGTAGGCGTTACCATCTACAAAGAAATAGAAAACAAAAATCCTGTAGAAATCTCAGAAAATGCCATCAAGTTTGCTAAAGAAAATAAACACGATGTAGTAATTATAGATACCGCAGGTCGTCTCGCCATAGATGAAGCCATGATGAACGAAATAAGAAAAGTTCACCTAGCGGTAAAACCTACCGAAACTCTTTTTGTAGTAGATGCTATGACGGGGCAAGATGCTGTAAATACAGCTCTAGCATTTAACCACGTTTTAGATTATAACGGGGTAGTTCTCACCAAATTAGATGGTGATACCAGAGGTGGTGCTGCACTTACTATTCGCTCTGTGGTGAATAAGCCTATCAAATTTATCTCTACCGGAGAAAAAATGGAAGCGCTAGACCTATTCTATCCAGAAAGGATGGCAGACAGAATCCTAGGAATGGGAGACGTAGTTTCATTGGTAGAAAGAGCTCAAGAACAATTTGATGAAGAAGAAGCAAAAAAACTACACAAGAAAATCGCAAAGAATGAGTTTGGTTTTGATGATTTCTTAAAACAAATTCAGCAAATTAAAAAAATGGGTAACATGAAAGACCTCATGGGAATGTTACCTGGTGTAGGAAAAGCCATAAAAGATGTTGATATTAATGATGATGCCTTCAAGCATATAGAAGCTATTATCCATTCTATGACACCAGACGAAAGAAGAAGACCTTCTATCATAGACATGAACCGTAAGAAAAGAATTGCCAGAGGTAGCGGCAGAAAAATAGAAGACGTAAATGGTCTGATGAAACAATTCGAACAGATGGGCAAAATGATGAAAATGATGCAAGGCCCTCAAGGAAAACAATTGATGCAAATGATGGGCAAAGGAATGCCTAATATGCCAGGAATGGGCGGTAACCTTTTCGGGAAATAAATTTCAATGAAAATTCAATAAAAAACGCTTCTAGATATTCTGGAAGCGTTTTTTATTTTTATTTAAACCAATAATTAAGTCCTATTTGCCAATAATTATTTCTCATTACCATTCCATCTACATCAGAGATATTATTAAACCCTATATTAAATCTTGCATCTAAATCTAACTTCGGAACAACACGAAAACCTGCGCCTAACAATAACCCCATATCTAAAGATTTAAAAGCACTTGAAGCATCTCCAGAACCTGAAATAATACTTGAATTGACACTTACTTTAGGATTAGAAATAAAACCAAAATTAAGACCTCCTTGCAAATAGAATTTTTCTGTAGAATAATATTTTAGTGAAACTGGAATAATAAATTCAGGAATTTTAAAATCTGCACTTTCCCCGTTTTCAGAATCTTTTCCTCCAAGTACGGTGTACAATGCTTCAGCCTGAAATTTAAGTTTTTCGTTTACACTTGTTTGTAATGTCAATCCAAAATAAGGAGCTATTTTAGAATCACTTACGCCTTTAGTACCTTGATATTCTGCAAATAAGGTAGTAACAGACAAACCTCCTTTTGCACCAATATTTACTTGAGCATTTAAAGCTCCAAAAAGAGCTATTGCACTTGCTAAAAATAATTTTTTCATAATTTAAATATTAAAAGCCATTCCTTTATAGAAAATGGCTTATGCTTAGTTATGTTTGCAAATTTATTTTGATATAAATCTACCAAGTATATCCAAGTCCAAAACCAAATGCAGGACCTATTCCACTTGCTTTAAGTACACTAGAATCTACATTACTACTGTCATAATTATAACTTCTATATACTAAGCCTCCGTTTAAGTCTAGCGTAAAACCACTATCCCAAACCCATTGGTAACCCATTTTAGCACTTACTCCAAAAGAACTGTAATTATCTTTACTATCATCGTAAGTAAATTTACCAGAATAATAATTTACACCACCTGAAGCGTACCAACGTTTAAGAACTTCAGAAAAATAGTATCTATAAAATACAGAACCAGCTAGAGAGCTATATTTAGTATCTGTAATTTTATAAGAAGAAAAGCCCACTCCTGCACCTACAGTAGAATGCTCACCTACTGCTCTTTCGTAGGTAAACATATCAGAACCACCGAAAACAGCTAAAGGATTAAACTTAACGGAATTTTGCTGTGCATTTACAGCACCGAAAAGAGCCAAAGCTCCTACTAGAAATAATTTTCTCATTGTTTAATTAGTTTTGATTAAATAATTTTTGCTAATGTAATATTTTTTTCCAATAAAGCAAAATAAACTAAAAAGCCACTTTTAGAAGTTCTAAAAGTGGCATAAATTAAATTTTAATTCTCTATATTACACTAGAAAAATAAAGAAAAACCAACTAATCCTTGGAAGGCATTTTCATAAGTATCTTTAGTAGCAATATTATATCTTACTTTAGGGGTAACTGCAATATTTGGAGCTACAAACCAAGCATAACCACCTTCTAATCCTACATAATTTACACTTTCTCCATCTGTACTAGCTCCAGTAAAATCAACACCTACAGGAATATTTCCGTTAAAATAGTATTGAGCTCCTAGTTTGTATGTAAATGTACCTTTGCTAAAGTCAGAGTCTCCATAACCTAAACCAACTTTAACCGCCAATTTATCTGCAACAAAATAACCGCCTTCTGCTCCAATATTCCAAACAGTGCTACCATCTATTGAAGTAAGACTAAAAGATGTATTACCAGCTGTAGTCCAAGATCCTGTATTAGCTTCTATCACCCATTTTCCTTTTGCAGTTGCTCCGTTAGAAGATTTTGCAGTTTGAGCATTCATAGCTCCGAAAAGTGCTAATGCACCTACTAAAAATAGCTTTTTCATAATTGTTATTAATTTATAAAATTTCGAGCGGCAAAAGTATAACTTTGAAGCAATACTCACAAATTATTGACAATATATTATCTTATGTTAAATACTTAGGCTATTTATAACTCACTGTGAATAAGTGGATAACTACTCTTCTCTTTGCCTTTTTTCTTCTGCATTGTATGCCAAAATAATCTTCTTTACCACAGGATGCCTTACCACATCTTCTTCTGTAAGATGTACAAAACCTATTTCCGGAACGTTTTTCAAGATGCGCATCGCTTCTTTCAGTCCAGAATGCATTTTCGGTGGCAGATCTACCTGCGAAGGATCACCTGTAATAATAAATTTGGCATTCATTCCCATTCTGGTAAGGAACATTTTCATCTGAGAATGAGTTGTATTCTGTGCTTCGTCTAGAATTACAAAGGCTTCATCTAATGTTCTACCACGCATAAAAGCCAAAGGTGCTACTTCTATCACTTTCTTTTCCATAAAACCTTCTAGTTTTTCGTGAGGAATCATATCCCTAAGTGCATCATACAATGGTTGTAAGTACGGATCTAGTTTCTCCTTTAAATCACCTGGCAAAAAACCTAGGCTTTCGCCCGCTTCTACCGCTGGTCTGGTAAGAATAATCCTTTTGACTTCTTTATCTCTAAGCGCACGAACTGCCAAAGCTACACTGGTATAGGTTTTACCTGTTCCAGCAGGCCCAATTGCAAAAACCATATCTTTTTTTTCAGATTCTTTTACCAACTTCTTCAGATTGGTGGTTTTGGCTTTTATGATTTTACCATTTACTCCTTTTACAATAATATCTTGGTCAAAAACCAATTGTTTTTCGGCTTCATCTTTTATTTTTAAGATGCTTTCTAATTCCTTTAATTCTATAGAATTATTTTTAAAAATGTAATTCACTACATCATCTAATTTTTGTTTAAAAACATCTAAGGTTTCTTGGTTGCCCATTGCAAAAATAAAATGATCTCTACCAGTAATTTTAAGGGTATTTTAAGGGTAGGAAAGCTAGATTTTATCAGATTAAAAAACTGATTGTTAACACCATAAAAAGTTTTGGTATTAATGCCGGAAATTTCATAGGTTAGTTCGTACAAGATATTCTGTTTTTAAAAATTTTATCTTACCAAAAATAAGCAATATCTTTGTTTTTTCAAACATTTATTTCATTAAAAAATGCCAATAATTACTTTAACTTCAGATTATGGAACGGTGGACCACAGAGTTGCAGCAATTAAGGGCAATATCATACAGCTAAATCCTGATGCCAGAATTATAGACATCTCTCATCAAATTGACGCATACAACCTGCTACAGACTGCATATATTGTAAAAAATGCATATGTAAATTTCCCCAAGGAAAGTATTCATATTATTTCTGTGGATAGTTTTTTTCATAAAGACCGAAAAAATATATTAGTAAAAGCAGACGGACATTACTTCATTTCAGCAGATAATGGTTTGCTGAGCCTTATTTTTTATGATGTAAAACCTGAAGCCATCTATGAAATTACAATCAATAACCGATTTGATGATAATGTGAAGTTTGCCAGTGTAGATATATTTTCTCCAGTAGCGGCACATCTTAGTAATGGAGGTTTACCCGAACTTATTGGTAGAAAAATAAAAAATTACAAAGAAATTACCTTCCCAAAACCTTACTTTAATGAAGCCGAAAAAATTATGATTGGCGAAGTAATGTATATAGACAATTTTGGCAATTGTGTAACCAACATTCCCAGAGGTTTATTTGAAAAAACGGCAATTAATTTTGAAAATCACGAAATCAACATCAGAAATATTTTACTCAAAAATATTCATAGAAAATATACAGACATTGTGACGGATTGGGAAAAAGAAACCGAATATCATGGCAAAGCATCGGCTATTTTTAACGAACAAGATTTATTAGAAATATCTATCTACAAAGGCACCAATAAAAATGGAGCCAATACTCTTTTCGGTTTAAAAGTAGGAGACAAAATTTATGTACAGTTTGAGTGAAGGAAGTTAGAGGTTAGAAGCTAGAAGTTGGAAGTTGGAAGTTGAAAATCATAAATCATAAATTACTATGACTTATTTAATTATAAAAGCATTACACATTATCTTTATGGTAAGCTACTTTGCAGGGATTTTTTACCTTGTAAGAATTTTTGTGTATTATAAAGATACAGATGCTTTCGAAAGTCCAAAAAAAGAAATCCTGAGAGAGCAATATGTTTTTATGGCGAGAAGATTATGGAATATTATAACAGTACCAGCAGCTGTTTTGATGGCGATTTTCGGGATTTGGATGATTATTTTAAATCCTACTTTACTAGAAATGAGTTGGTTTCAGCTTAAACTTTTCTTTTTGATAGGTCTAGGTATGTACCATTATTGGTCTTGGAAGAAAATTTTAGAAATTAAATCGCTTAATACCAAAGAATTACAAACACCTAATCTTAAATTAAGACAAGCTAATGAAATCGCGACTTTTATTTTATTTTTAGTGGTTTTCACTGTAATTATGAAAGCACTTACCATAGAATATTGGTGGCAATTAATTGTAGGATTTTTCGTTATAGTGTTTGTCATTATGATGACGGTGAAATTAGTGAATAAAAAAAAGTAAGAAAGTCAGAAGCTGGAAGTTAAATTTTGTCTTCCATCTTCCATAAATAAATTATGATTGCAATATTAAAAAAAGAACTTTGGAGTTATTTCGGGAATTGGAGCGCATGGATTATCATCGGAGCGTTTTCTTTTGTTTCCGCATTATTTTTATTTTTTTTCGAGAATGATTTTAATCTTCTTGACATCGGAACTGCCAGTTTGCAAAGCTTTTTCACGCTTTCGCCTTGGTTGTTTTTATTCATTATTCCTGCATTGGCGATGAAATCCTTCGCAGAGGAACAACAAAATGGCACTTTACAATGGCTTTTTTCTCAACCTCTCAAAATCTCCGAAATTGTTTCAGGGAAATTTTTATCTGTATTTTTGGTAGGAATTTTATGTTTATTGCCATCGTTGGTTTACCTTTATTCAATATATGTTTTAGGCGTTCCTGAAGGAAATTTAGATTTTGGGGCAACTCTTGGAAGTTATTTTGGAATTATAATTTTGATTGCTGCATTTTCGGCGGTTGGGATTTTGGCAAGTTCGCTTTCTTCTAATCAAATTATGGCGTATTTGTTGGGTGTTTTCTTGAATTTTATATTGTATTTTGGGATAGAACAATTGGCGAATTTCAAATTATTAGGAGGTGCAGATTATTTGCTACAAAACCTTGGATTTTACTATCATTTTATGGCATTTACACGAGGGCTCATTGATACACAAGATGTGTTTTACTTTCTTTTTGTGATTGGTGTGAGTTTGTTCTTGGCTAAAATTTTTGTGGAAAAGAAGAAGTAATGGTTAAAAGAACTTTCATATTTATTTTTGCATTTGTTTTTGGAGTCTCCTTTGCTCAAACCAAAGAAAATCAAAACTTTAAAAAAATAGATTCTATAGCAAGAACCATTAAATATAAAAATGATTTACCTCAATTGGTAAATAATTTAACTCAAAATTGTAAAACGGAAAAAGAAAAATACAGAGTCATTTTTATTTGGATTGCAGATAACATAAGCTATGATTACAAAACTTATAATAAACACAAAAAACCAATTGAGGTAAAATGCAAAGGAAAAGATGATTGTAATGAGAAATTTACAAAAATAGATAATGAGATTATTGATAGAGTTTTAAGCAAAAAAATAGCAGTTTGCGATGGCTATTCTAAATTATTCAAAAGAATGTGTGATATTGCAAATTTACATTGTGCAATTATAGAAGGATACATTAAAAACTCATCAAATCAAATTGGAAATATGGGAATTCTAGACCACGCCTGGAATTCTATTAAGATAGACAATGAATATTATAATGTAGATTTAACTTGGGCTTCTGGTTATTGTACAAAAAATGAAAAAGGAGAATTAGATGATTTTGTGAAAAAATTAGATGATTATTATTGGCTTACAAATAATAAAGATTTTTTTAGAAATCATTTCCCGAAAGATAAAAATTGGTTAAATGATTCTGGAATTTCGAAAGATTATTATAAAAATCAACCATTTATAGAAGCCTATCAAATGTCATATTTAAGATTTACAAAGCCAGAATTTGGAATTGTAAATGCTAAAAAAGGAGAAAAAATTAAATTTGAATTTACTTATGATGAATTGGTAGATAAAATACAAGTGAACACCAATATTTACAAAAATCCTAGTATTTGGAAAACTGTAAATGGAAAAAGAGAGCTAGATAAAAAATCAATACAAAAACAAAAATACATTGATTATCAAAAAATAAAAAACAATTATTCGTTTGAAATTATGGTAGATAACGAAAAATTAAGTTACATAGATATTGTTTTTGATCATAATTTAGTTGCAAAATTTAAAATAATAGTTTCAAAATAAAATGTATAAAAATTTGAAATCACGTAATAAAAAAAATATCATATTTATAGGATTAGCCATTATCTTGTTATTAGGCATTTTCGGGGTGTTTGCTCATCGTTTTGACTTAACCGCAGAAAAAAGATACACTCTTTCTGATGCTACAATTGCTACTCTAAAATCGGTGAAAGAACCGCTAACCATAGATGTTTATCTGGAAGGAGATTTCCCAGCTAATTTTAAGCAATTACAAAACGAAACCAAATTCTTGCTAGAAGAATTCCGAAAAGTAAATCCCAAAATAGATTATAAATTTATAGACCCAATTGCTACCAAAATGTCTCAAGATACATTAATGGCAATGGGAATGCAACCATCTATGTTGCCTTACACCAAAGACGGAAAAGAAACAAAAGTTATTCTTTTTCCGTACGCTACGTTTAAGTTCAAAAAATATGGCACTTCTATTCCGTTGGTAATTAATCAGGCAAACATAGACCTTACCGAACAACTGAATAAATCTGCCGAAAATTTAGAATACAATTTCGCGTCTAACATCAAATCCATCATTGCCGAAGAAAGAAAAAATGTAGGCGTTTTAGTGAATCAAGATGAATTGAGACCCGATGAATTCAGAGGTTTTATGGATATGACTTTAGAGAGTTACAATGCAGGACCATTTATCCCAGAAAATAAAAAATCATTGACTATTAATGATCTTCCACGTTTGAAACAGATGCAAGCATTGGTGATTGCTAAACCTAGAAAACCTTTTTCTGATGAAGAAAAAGTAGTGCTAGACCAATACATTATGAACGGCGGAAAAACCCTTTGGATGATTGATGCTGTAAATGCAGAAATGGATACCTTGATGACCAAAAGAAAATTGATGGCGTATCCTATAGACATTAATATGACTGATTTTTTCTTTAATTATGGGGTGAGAATTAATGCACCTTTGGTTAAAGATTTTCAAAAATCTGCTTTGATAAGAGTAGAAGCTGGTGAAGTTTCGGGAAATCCTATTTACAAGAGTTTGATATGGCCTTACTACCCTATCGGAATCAACGAAAATAAAAATCCTATTTCTAGAAATATTAATCCTGTAAAATTTGAATTTCCTACCTCTATAGACACTTTAGGAAGAAAAAACATTAAAACCAATGTACTCTTTGAGTCAAGTTCTAGAACTACACTCAAGGCGGTTCCTAATTACGTAGAACTCTCTGAAATGGCAAATCTAGACAGTCTTACCATGATGGAAAAACCGAGTACTCCTAAGATTTTTGCGGTAAGTTTAGAAGGAAAATTTGGGTCTGCTTATGCTACAAGAAGCGAGAGAAATTCAGTTCCAGATTTCCGAGCTGCTTCTGCTGATAACAAAATGATTGTAATAGCAGATGGTGACATTGGTAGAAATCAAACCATGAAAGGACAACCACTACCTTTGGGTGCAGATATCCTTACTCAGCAACAATATGGCAATGCACAATTTCTAAGAAATTGCCTAGATTGGCTGTTAGACGATAGCAATCTCATTGATTTAAGAAACAGAAACATAGAATCTAGATTGCTAGACAGACGAAGAATAGGCGAAGAAAAAACCAACTGGCAATGGTTTAATTTACTAACTCCTCTTGCTATTTTAGGAATTTTGGGCGGAGTTTTCTTTTGGTTGAGAAAAAGGAAATTTGGGTAATTTTTTTTGTAAAATCGATGATTTGTAAAGTCGTTAAATCATTGAATAGTAAAGTTATAAAGTTGTAAAACTGTAAAATCGTGAAGTCGTTTTTTTAGAGTTCACAACTTAATTACATATCGGAAAACTTTAATCTCTCGCTGATTAAGCAGATGTTGCAGATATAAAATTCAGCATCCATTCATCTTCTGTATCAGCTCAATCTGCGAGAGTAAAAAAACAGCTGAAAAAACCTTTTTAATTTAGAATTTGCAGATATGAAGTTATCTTATGACTTCTGTTTTTTTGCAATTTTGCAATTTTGCAATTTTACGATTTTACAGATTTACAACTTTACGACTTAAACATCTTTTATAAAATCCTCATATTCCCAATAAACTAGTTCGAAGGCAGACATTTTTTCTACAAAAAACGCAAAAATTTCTTGCCATGTATTTTTATTGAATATCGAAACATCGTGTTTCTCTACCCAAAATCTTGAAATAATTTTTCCGTTTTCTAAAGTGTAAAACTCGTCTTTGTAAACGTCACATTTTAGTTCTTCTTCTAAAATACTTTCTAAAGACCAAAGCTTTTCATAGTAAGCATTTCGGAAGATTTCGTCTTTGATTTCAATATCTAGAGAAACTTCCGCCTTTTTGTTATCACAATAGAACTTGAAGGCAAAATCTTTGATTTTGGTATCATACAAAATCCATTTTCTAGGGAAGGATTTCCCGAAACTTGTCCAAAATTCTTTTTTTATTTTTGCCGCTTCTTCTTTGCTGAACATAATTGATAAACGATAGATTGCGAAAATAGGGAAAATTTGTATATTTGATTCAATCAAAAAATTAAAACCAATGAAAAACTTCTTCTTTATCATTTTATTTTTAAGTTCGTTTCTTAATGCTCAAAGTTATTACAAGAAAATTTCCGAGAAAAACATCAATACAGAAAGACAAACCGTTGCCAAGAATTTTATTCTTGATTTTCTAAAAAAATGTGAAGACAAAAACTACTCCAAATTCGAAAATTATAATCTAAGTAAAAGATTAGAAATGTTTTTCGATAAAACCTTAGAAAAAAATTGTCAGAAAAACACGGAAGAACTCGGCAAAATAGAACTTTTAGGTTTTGATTCTGCTTATCTCAATAAATACTCAGAAAATACAGATCCTTATGAATTGTTTGTATTCAATGCAAAGACAGAGAAAAACCCTAAGTTAAAATATGTAAGTGTTTGGATTTACCAAGACCGAAACTACCTTAGCGGAATTGTAATCACCAAAGAAAAACCATTAAATCCTAAAAAAAGCAGTGTGAAAGATTAATTGGCAGGAATACTATCAAGTGGAGTTCCTTGCTTGTAAATCTTGGTGTAAATATGTTTGCCATTTTCATCGTAAATTTTCCAAGGTCCATTATAAAACCAATGCATTTGTGTATCATTCTCATCTGTTTTAGTTTGTCCTTTTTCTCTTAAAACACCATTTTGATGATAGATTTTCACTTTAGAAATATTCTTTTTGAATTTTTCTTTTTGATAGATTTTGTCATGATATTTGGTTACCCAAAGTCCAACTTTTTGTCCGTTTTTATATTTTCCTTTCCCGATTAATTCTCCAATATCAGAAGTATATTTTTCTTCCCAAATGCCGTTTCGTTGTCTTACACCATTATCATCTTTGGTGTATTGATTTATTTTCACAATTTTAGCAGTGCAAGAAATAAGTAACAGTAATATGAAAACAGTATATTGAACTTTCATTGGCTAAATTTTCACTAAAAGTAAAAAATTTGTTAGAATTTTCAAGAAAAACATTGAAGAAAATCAGTAAAAAACTACATAAATTAGAATAATTAAGACTAAATATTCATCTACACAATCCTTATCTTTGTAGTAGAAAATAATGCAAGAAGATGGCGAAAAAATTGGTAATTTTTGATTTAGACGGTACTTTACTTAACACGATTACAGACTTGGCAATGGCAACCAACCAAGCGTTAGAGCAATTAGGTTTTCCTACGCATCCTGAAGAAGCTTATAAAATTTTTGTAGGAAACGGAATTGATATTTTGTTTGAACGTACGCTTCCTGAAACTGAGCGTAACCAAGAAAATATAAAAAAAATGAGAGCCTTGTTTTTGCCTTACTATGATATTCACAACAGTGATTTTACGGCTCCTTATTTTGGAATTTTAAATACTTTACAAACTCTGAAACAAAACGGAATAAAACTGGCTGTTGCAACCAATAAATACCATCAGGCAGCCATAGAAGTAATGGACAATTATTTCCCTGAAATTGAATTTGATGTTGTTTTTGGGCATAGAGAATGCTACTTACCAAAACCAGATCCTGCTATTGTTTTTGATATTTTAGAATTTTGTAAAATTGACAACAAAAGTGAAGCAATCTATGTAGGAGACACTTCTGTAGATATGCAGACTGCAAAAAATGCGGGTTTAGAAGCGGTAGGTGTAACTTGGGGATTTCGTTCGGAAGAAGAACTAAAAGCTTATCATCCTAAATATATAATTCATAAAGCTGAAGAATTATTGGATATTGTTTTGGTTTAAAAAATGAAACTCATTAAACCAGATTACACTCTAATTCTTTTTAAACATTTCTAATTAATAGGATCAGCATCCTATTCTTTATTAAATCGTCCTCTTGGGACTAAAAATACAGTAATAAAAAAAGCGAACTTTTCGTCCGCTTTTATTGATTTTCACATTTTGCATCAGAATAAATTCTAATGCTTACATATCGTTCGTTGCTCCGCAACTTCCTAAAATAATCTATATTTTTAAGAAATAACTCCCAATTCTTTTCCTACTTTTTCAAAAGCTGCAATCGCTTTGTCAAGATGTTCTCTAGAATGACCAGCAGAAAGTTGAACTCTAATTCTCGCTTTACCTTTCGGAACTACTGGATAGAAGAAACCGATAACATACACTCCGTTTTCCATCATTTTTTCTGCAAAAATCTGTGCCAATTTCGCATCGTATAACATCACAGGAACAATGGCAGCATCTCCATCAGGAATATCAAAACCCTTAGCCTTCATTTCAGTACGGAAATAATCTGCATTTTCCATTACTTTATCACGAAGAGAAGTATCTTTAGAAAGCATATCCAGAACCTTCAAAGCTGCACCTACAATACCTGGAGCCAGAGAATTAGAGAATAAATATGGTCTAGAACGCTGTCTCAATAAATCAATAATCTCTTTTTTACCCGAAGTAAAACCACCAAGAGCGCCACCAAGAGCTTTTCCTAAAGTAGAAGTAATAATATCTACTCTTCCAATTACTTCATTAGCTTCGTGTGTTCCACGACCTGTTTTCCCGATAAAACCTGTTGCGTGAGAATCATCTACCATGACCAAGGCATCATATTTTTCAGCTAAATCACAAACGCCTTTTAAGTCAGCAACAATTCCGTCCATAGAAAAAACACCATCTGTAACGATGATTTTGAAACGATGATTTTGTTTAGAAGCTTCTATTAACTGAGCCTCCAAATCTTGCATATTGTTGTTTTTATATCTGTATCTTGCTGCTTTACAAAGACGAACTCCGTCTATAATAGAAGCATGATTGAGTTCATCTGAAATAATACAATCTTCTTCTGTAAAAAGAGGTTCGAAAACGCCACCATTAGCATCAAAAGCTGCTGCGTATAAAATGGTATCTTCTGTTCCTAAAAATTCTGAAATCTTGGTTTCTAACTCTTTGTGAATATCTTGAGTTCCACAAATAAAACGCACCGAAGACATACCGTAACCGTGACTTTCAATCATATCTTGTGAAGCCTTCATCACTTCTGGATGATTAGAAAGTCCTAAATAATTATTAGCACAGAAATTTAAAAGCGTCTTTCCATTGGCTACAATTTCGGCAGATTGCTGAGAAGTAATGATTCTTTCGCGTTTGTAAAGACCATCATTTTCTATGTTTGTAAGTTCGTTTTGTAAATGTTTTAGGTATTTTTCTGAAATCATTTTTGAGATTTTTTGATTTTCACAAATGTAATAAAAAAAGGCTTCATCAATTAAAAGCTTTATATTGAAAAACACCAAATTTAGAGATTATCATTTCATAAAATTCAAACTTACCAAAATTACTGTTGCAGAAATACAAAGCAAAGCCAACAAAAATAAATAATCGGCAATTTTCTCATACTTATCCTCTAATACAGAATTTGTAGTTCTTATGGCTAAAAAAGACAATACGCAACTAACCGATAAGCAAAGACTTGCAACACCTGTTATTTCATCAATGTATGTAACGTTTCCTACCTTTGCTATTTTCAGAGAAGTAATAATGATGAGACAAAATCCTAAAAGATTAGAAGAAGCATTCAATATGTGTGGAGACTTTTTTTCCATTTATTTATTTGAAAAATTTCAAAAAAAATTGTCTAAATAGCATTTATTACAAATTAACCACAGGTTCTAGAATGTACTCCATTTTAGATTTTACTTGGTCAACAGAACCTCTATAACCATTGATTAACAAAGAGAAAGTAAGAATTTTTCCGCTTTTGGTTTTAATGTATCCTGCTAAACATTTTACAGCATTAAGAGTTCCTGTTTTGGCAAAAATTTGTCCGTGATTATCACTGGTTTTAAACATTCTTCTCAAAGTACCTGTTTCACCAGCAATAGGAAGAGATTTTAGAAAATCGTCATAATATTTTTCTTTCATCACAGCTGCCAAAAACTTCACTTGTGAAATAGGCTTTACTTTATTTCCTCTAGAAAGTCCACTTCCGTCGATTAAAGTAAGTCCTTCGAAATCATATTTTTTATCTTCCAAATGTCTCACAATGGTTTCTCTACCCGATTCTAAAGAAACATTTCCTGTTTTATAAAATCCAACCGTTTTTAGCAAAGCTTCCGCCAAAGCATTATCAGAATGCTGATTAGTGTAAAATATAATATCTACCATAGTAGGCGAAGAATATTTAGCCAAAAACTCTCTTGGTTCTGGATTTGGGTCTGTAACTCTGGTCACTACTTTCCCAGAAATTGGGATTTTACTCGCAATGAGTTTCGTTCTAAGAGTATTTCCCAGAAGTGCAGGTGCAGCCGGAATGATAGTTACCAAATTATTGGCATCAAATTTTTCTGTAAACGCCATTTTGTGCGTAAACGGCGATTGATAAAAATATCTTTTGGAAGTGTCAAAAATAGACTTTGCTTTTACTGCAATTTTTTCAGTTTTGGGATCCACGGTAGATGTATTACCAACAGGAAGGTAATAATTATTGTGCTCAATCCAAACAATTTTTTCGGGAAGTTCTAACCTAACATCCTGATAAACTGCTGTTTCTACAATAATATTTCCTGTAATTTTTTTAATTCCTGCTTCCTTTATTTTGTCTAAATAATCTGCTGCAATACTTGCCGTAGAAGCTGCACCAGCTTTACCAGAACCGATGGAAGGATCACCACTACCAATAATGAATAAATCTCCGTTCAATGTACCTTCTGGTGTAATTTCGCCAGAATATTCTAATTGCGTAATCCATCTGAATTTACCACCAAGAAGCGCCATAGAAGCATCTGTAGATAGTAATTTGGTAGTAGAAGCTGGTACTAGAGGTGTATCTGAATTATATTCGGTAATTATCTGTTTTTTTTGAGTGTCATATACCACAAAACCCCAATTTGCTGTTTTCAAAACAGGGTCATTTTTCATCCTATTGACATTTTCTTCGATTTGTTCTTTGGGCGAAAGCACTACTTTTTCTACAGGTACTGCTTCTGCACTTTTATCGGAATTTATATCGGAAGGAACTGAAGGAACTTGTGCTAAAGCAATGCCATAAAAAGCCAATGCTGAGGTAACAAAAAATTTGTTCAGTCTTTTCATTTCTTATGTAATTTACTTTTAAAAAATTATAAATATTAAAAAAATTAAGGTTAAAAATGCTTTATCAATCTGCATTTTCAATATTTAAAGAGTATATTTCGATTCTATAATAGTCTTATTTTCAATAATTAATAAAGCAAAGTTATCAAATATTGCCACTTTTATTTCTTTAGCTATAGCTAAAACTATCCCAAGATAAGTTAAAATTTGTTAAACATCAACAAATGTTTCGATTTTTATGCTTTTGTAGGCTGTAATTTCATTGAATTCTTCAAATGACTTTAAGACCATTTCTTTGTATTGCTGATACTTTTTACCACGCGGAAGTTTCAGTAAAATTTGATACTGATACAGCAAATTTATTCTTCCAATCGGAGCTTTTTCGGGGCCTAAAATACATTGCAAAGGCAAATATTTTTGTAAAATAGAACTCAAAAATTGCGAAGCTCGGTTTACTTTGTCTTCTTTTCTGTGTTTTATTTCAATTAAAATCAATTTTACAAAAGGTGGATACAGAAACTGCTCTCTTTCTTTGAGAAAATGTTCATAAATTTTAGCAGAATTTTCTTCTTTAATCAACTCAAAAAGCGGATGAAAAGGATTATACGTTTGGATGTAAATTTTACCATTCCCCGAAATTCTGCCAGCTCGACCAGACACTTGTGTAATCAATTGATAAGCACGTTCTTCTGCCCTAAAATCCTGAACATACAACAGAGAATCAGCCTTTGGAATCGCTACCAATTCTATATTATCAAAATCTAAACCCTTGGAAATCATCTGTGTTCCTACAATAATTTCGGCTTCTCCATTTTCTATTTTTTCGTAGAGTTTTTCGTAGGCAAATTTCTTGCGCATACTATCCACATCCATTCTTTCTACATTAGCTTCTTTAAAGATTTTCTGCGTTTCTTCTTCTATTTGTTCTATTCCTACTCCACGTTCGTTTAGGTTTTCGCTGTGACATTTTGGGCAGAATTTTGGTTTTTGCGCTCTATGTCCGCAGTAGTGGCATTTCATTTCATTGGTCGCCTTGTGATAAGTCATCACCACATCACAATTGCTGCAATAGGTAACATTTCCACAAGTCTCGCATTCTACCACATTAGCATATCCTCTTCTGTTGTGTAGAATAATACTTTGCTTTTTATTGTGAAGATTTTCCGAAATTTTATCAATTAAAAATTCAGAAAAATGCCCAACTGATTTTTTGGTTTCTTGTGCTTCTTTGAAATTGATAATCTCATATTTCGGAAGTGCCACATCTCCAAATCTTCCCCCCAAAAAAACATATTTTAATCTATCATTTTTTGCAGCGTAATAACTCTCTACCGAAGGCGTAGCAGAACCTAAAATCACTTTGGCTTTATAAAATTTCGCCAAAACTTGCGCTGCATCTTTCGCGTTGAAATAAGGTTTTACTTCTTTGGGTTTATAAGCGTTATCGTGTTCTTCATCCACAATAATTAAACCTAAATTCTGAAACGGAAGAAACAGTGAACTTCTGGTAGCAATAAGAATTTTAATTTCGTTTCTCTTTATTTTCCTCCAAACCTCCACTTTTTCAAAATCAGACATTTTCTGATGATAAAAACCCAATTCTTTTCCGTATTTTTTCTCTAATCTTTGGGTAATTTGTTTAGTCAGTGCAATTTCGGGAAGTAAAAACAAAACATTTTTGCCAAAACCGACTGTTTCTTCAATTTTTTCAAGATAAAGATGAGTTTTTCCAGAGCTGGTAACACCGTGAAGCAATATATTTCTCCCCTCTTCGAAACCTTCATTAATTTCTACTAAAGCTTTTTTCTGTGTTTCAGAAAGCTCTTCTATTTCTTCTATTTCACCTTCGTAAGCTTCTATTCTGTCTTTCTGAAGATGATATTCTATTACCAAATTTTTCTCAACCAAACCTCTTAAATGCGATGCATTAAAAACACCATCTTCGAAAAACTGAGATTTTCTTAATGTCTGATTATCTGTTTGTTGAGCCTGTAAAATCGTTAAAAATAAATCTTTTTGTTTCTTGGCTTTATTTAAATTTTGAAGAATTTTGGAAAGATTTTCTAATATTTTTTCATCAATTTTGAGGTAAGCAACTTCCTTAGCTTTATATTTTTCAAAAATCTGCTCATCAATCAAAATATATTGTTCATCAATGAGTGTATTAATGGTTTTGATGATTTCTTTTTTCGGAATAAAAGCTTCAATTTCTGATAAACTGACCAGCGTTTTCACTTCTAGAGCTTGCAAAAGATAGGTTTCATTAGCATCTAGAACTTCCCAATCTATTTCTTTATTGAGATTTCTTTTGAGGTAAGTTTCGCTTTCTAATTTCAAAGAACTAGGGAATGCAAAACGATAGATTTCACCAATATTGCAGAGATAATACTCCGAAAGCCATTTCCAAAACTGAAGTTGCGCTTCTGGAACGATGGCTTCTGCATCTAAAATAGAATGAATTTCTTTTGGGAGAAAAGTTTCTGGTTCGTTTTCGTGAATTTCGGCTACAATTCCTGTGTAGATTTTTTTACCACCAAAAGGAACGAGAACGCGCATTCCTAAAGCTAATTTTGGCAATAAATCTTCTGAAACTTTGTAGGTAAAAGTTCCTTTTAAATTAAGTGGAAGAATAACTTGTGCGAAGGTCAAATTTTGAAAATATTTTCAAAAATAAGGATTTTAGATTGTTTTTTTCACGCAATGTCGTAAAGATTTTCGCAAAGAGCGCAAAGATAATTTCACTACTATACGTTTTTAAGATTCGCAAAGGCGCTTCACTCAGCAAAAAGAATATCGTTTTTTCAATTATGACAAATTTAAGGACACTCAAAAGACTAATTAAGAAATTAAAAAAACTTCAGAAAATTCTGAAGTTTATAATTTTATCGAATAAATTAATTCCCTTTTCTTCGTTGCAATTCTTTCTTAAGAAGTGAGAGTTCTCTACCTGTTTGTCCGGCCACTGAAGTATTTTCTTGTGCTCTTCTGGTAAGATACGGAACTACGTCTTTTACTGGACCATAAGGAAGATATTTGCAAGCATTGTATTTGTTTTCGCCAAGATAATAGGTAATGTTATCACTCATCCCATACAATTGCCCGAAGTGCAATCTATCATCATCGTGAGCTAAACCAAGCCCTTTCATCTTATCAAGAGCTAATTCTGTAGATTTCTCATTATGTGTCCCAAAAAATGCAGAAACTCTGGTTAGATTTTCCATAACAAAGTCTATAGCTGCATTATAATTATCATCTGTAGCTTCTTTGGTTGGTTGTATTGGGTCAGGATAATTCATTTGCGAGGCTCTTTCCCTTTCTTTTTCCATGTAAGCTCCACGAACAAATTTGTAGCCCAAGAAATAATTTTTAGAAATTGCTCTTTCTAAATCTGCTTTCAAATATTCTATTCTGCCCGTTCTGTACATTTGGATGGTATTCCAGATGATGGCTTTTTGTTGATTGTATTTTTCCATCATTTCGTTTACTAAATCATCTACAGCACCTTGCATCCAAGTTTCTTCTGCATCTACCATTAGGATAACATTTTTTTCAAAAGCTAACTGACAAACTTCTTCGTAACGAGTTCTCACTCTTTGCCATTCTTCTTTTTCGGAACTAGTGAGTTCTTTACCAGCAGTTACTTCGGTGTATAAATCTAATCTCCCGAAACCTGTAGGTTTAAAAACCACAAAAGGGATAGCAGGATTACCAACTGCAAAATTGATGTTTTCTTTAATTTCTCTACAAGTAATGTCAAAAGCTTCTTCCTCCTCTTTACCTTCAATAGCGTAATCAAAAATACTTCCAATATGATGGGTGTACATTTTTTGCACCACTTTCATACTTTGTTCACGTGTTTCGCCACCACAAAATTGTTCGAATAAAGTATTTTTTACAATATCTTCTACTAACGGAAAATTATTCTTAATGGTAAAATTAAGAGCTCCAATTCCAAAATTAGTAAGGCTAGGATATTGAATAGCGGTAAACATCCACTTTGCTTTTTCTAGTTGAGCAGTACTTCTGTCTGCAAATGCAATCTTAGTATCGTTAAAAATAGACATATAAAATATTTGGTGTTCAAATTTAATCATTGTAGTTCAAAACTGAAAATCTATTTAACATAAGATTTATCATTTTTTAAAAAGGCACTCAATCATTTATCTAAATAACAACTTTATAGAAAATTTAACACAAAACACATTAAAAAAAAATGATTTTATTAGTTATTTTTCAATATTTTTTTAATTTTGTTAAACTAAATAATAAAAATGAATTTATGAAGATTAAGAAAATTACGATTGCAGCACTTTTTTTGAGTGCTTTTATAACATATGGTCAAAAAAAAGATTCCATAAAAACAGAAAAAAATATTGACGATGTAGTTCTTACAGGTTCTAGAAACAAAAAAAGAACAGTTGTAAACTCCGCAGTTCCTGTGGATGTGATAGAGGTAAAACAATTAAGCCAAACTACAGGGCAAGTAGAAATAAACCAACTTTTACAATTCTCTGCACCATCGTTTAATTCTAATAAACAATCTGGTTCTGATGGAGCAGACGCCGTAGATCCTGCTACTTTGAGAGGGTTAGGACCAGACCAAACTTTAGTTTTACTTAACGGAAAAAGATATCACCAATCTTCTTTAGTGAATCTTTTCGGGACTAGAGGAAGAGGAAATACAGGTACTGATATGAATACTATTCCTGTAGCTGCCATCAAAAAGATAGAAGTTTTGCGAGATGGCGCTTCTGCACAATATGGTTCTGATGCTATTGCTGGTGTGATAAATGTGATACTTAATGATAGAAAACAAGGAACAGAAGCTACTGCTTTTTATGGACTAAATGTTTTTAAAAGCCCAGGAAATAATGATGTAGTTTCTGATAAAAAACTTGATGGTAATACTATAGATTTGGGTATCAACACAGGATTAACAATTGGTAAAAAAGGAGGATTTATGAATCTTACGCTAGATTTTGTAAATAAAGATTATGCCATAAGAAATGCTAATCCTGATAAATTTGATGCACCAAGACAACGTTTCGGGGACGCCGCTGCAAAAAATATGTATGCATTTTTAAATACAGAAATTCCTCTTTCAGAGAATGTAAAATTCTATAACAACTCTGGGTTTTCTTACAGAAATACCAAAGCTTATGCATGGACAAGAAGCGCAGATGCAGACGGTAATATAAAATCTATTTATCCAAATGGTTTTAACCCAATTCAGGATACAAAAATTACAGATTTCACCTTTAATAATGGTCTAAAGTTTAAAGTTTCTGGCTGGGATGTAGATTTCTATAATGCACTAGGAAGCAATAATTTTCATTATGACATTACCCATACTATTAATGCAACTCTAGGAACTAAATCCCCTACATCTTTTGATGCAGGAGGTCATTCTTTATTACAAAACACTACAGGTTTTAATGCATCTAAAAGTTACAACTTTTTAGAAGGACTAAATGTAGCTTTTGGTTCAGAATTCAGATACGAAAAATTTAATATTAATAAAGGAGAAGAAGCATCTTACGCTTCTTATGATATTAACAGAAATGTAGTAACTGCTTCTACACCTACCAGTTTATATGTTACCAATCCTGACACAGGAAACGTAAGACCTGGAGGTTCGCAAGGTTTCCCAGGGTATTCTATGGATTTAGGAAAAAGTAGAACCAATTTTGCTGCTTATTTAGATACAGAATTAGATGTTACCAAAAATTGGATGGTTTCTGGAGCTGCTCGTTTTGAAAACTACAGTGATTTTGGAAGTACGTTTAATGGAAAATTTGCAACAAGATATGCTATTACACCAGAATTTGCATTTAGAGGCTCTATTTCTACAGGTTTTAGAGCGCCTTCTTTAGTTCAAAAATATTACAGTTTACAATTCACTAATTTCCAAGGTGGAGATTTGGTAACCATTCAATTAGGATCTAATGATAGTGCTCTTGCAAAAACTGCAGGAATCCAAAATCTTAATGAAGAAAAATCGGTGAATGGAAGTGCTGGGTTCACCTTCAACACAGGTAAATTTACCGCAACTGTAGATGGTTATTATGTAAAGGTAAAAGACAGAATAGTTCTTTCTGGCTATTTTACCAATGCAGAAATACCTACTCTTCCTTCTTCTGTAGAACAAGCGCAATTCTTTGCCAATGCAGTAGATACTAAAACAAAAGGTGTTGATATTATTTTAACTTATGCTGAAAATATTGGAAGTGGTAAACTTACTGCTACTTTGGCTGGAAATTTCAATAATATGGAAATCACAAAAATAAATACACCTCCTTCATTATCTGGTTTAGAAAATATTTTCTTGAGCGAAAGAGAAAAAGCATTCATATTGGCTTCTGCTCCTAAATCTAAAATTAATCTAAATTTGAATTACAAATTCAATAAACTAACCACCAATTTACAGTTGGTAAGATTTGATAAAATAAGACTTATTGGTTACGGTGGAGATACAGATTATCAAGATTATGATGCTAGAATCACCACAGATTTATCATTTGGCTATGAGTTTTCAAATAAATTCTCTTGGGTACTAGGAGGAAAAAATATCTTTAATAGATATCCTACCCTTCAATACAACCATGTTTCAGATGGAAATACTGAATCTGGAGGTATTTTTGACCCTGTACAAATGGGATTCTCAGGAAGACAAGTTTACACTATGATTACTTACAAATTTTAATTTTTTATAATCAATAACAAAAATCACTGCACACCATAAACTTGGTGTGCTTTATTATTATTAATTTTGCCAAAATTTCAGAAAAATGATTTCTATTCTAGACAAAAACTTTTCAGCTCTCAACCAGTATATTACAGAACAAAATCCCAGTCAGATTTTTATTCTAGTAGATGAAAACACCCACGAATATTGTTTACCTACACTTCTAGCCAATCTGGAAACCGAAATCCCTTTCGAAATTATAGAAATAGAAGCTGGTGAAGATGCCAAAACCATTGCTACCGCAACTCAGCTTTGGGAAATCTTAGCAGAATTCAAAGCAGATAGAAAATCACTTTTAATTAATTTAGGAGGTGGTGTAATTACAGATATGGGAGGTTTTGTGGCATCTACCTATAAAAGAGGCATTAAATTTCTAAATATTCCTACCACACTTTTGGTAATGTGTGATGCCTCTATTGGCGGAAAAACAGGCATAGACCATCAATATTTAAAAAATATTGTAGGAACATTTGCCAATGCCGAAAATATTCTCGTTTATCCTAAATTTTTAGAAACTTTAGCATTTGTAGAATTAAGAAGTGGTTTTGCAGAAATGTTAAAACATGGGTTAATCGCCTGTGAAAATCATTGGAATGACCTTATCGCATTAGAAGAGATAACCGCAGAAAATGTAGCTCCGCATATAGAAAACAGTATGATGATTAAGGAAAATGTGGTGGTAAAAGATTTCAAAGAAGAAAATCTAAGAAAAATATTGAACTTCGGGCATACCATAGGACATGCTGTAGAAAGTCTTTTCTTGAAAGCAGACAAGATAATTCCGCATGGCGAAGCTGTAGCACTTGGGATGATTGCAGAGACACATCTGGCACATTTGGAAAATTTAATTAAAGAAGAAACAGCCACAGAAATTATCAAAAACATTAGAAGATTCTATCCATATATTTCAATTGAAGAATTTAAAAATGAAGAAATCATTAATTTGATGATTAATGATAAGAAAAACAATCATGGAAAAATCAATTTTTCTTTATTGATAGGCATCGGCAAATGTAATTATGATTATAAAGTAAGCGCAGAAAACATAGAAAAAAGTCTAAATTTCTATAGAAATTTGAATGTATAGCCTAATTTTTAACAGATAAAAAATTATTTTTTGGCACAAAAATTGAGAGCTTGGTTTCCGTTACCAAGCTTTTTTTA
>APMI01027540.1_pt1 | contig 26875 bp, 17 predicted proteins | sample 667938 | NCBI WGS metagenome assembly APMI01 (sample SAMN01084076, study PRJNA167559) | wastewater metagenome | biome: Wastewater | place: Denmark: Ejby Moelle, Odense | collected 2011-11-28
TAGTTTGCGATTCTAAAGAAGGATAGGGGAAACTACTCCTATCAAACGATGAGTACTATGAAGGGCAGTTCCGCAATGACAAAGTAGATGGGAAGGGCAAGTTCGTGACCAAAAGCGGATAGACCATCAAGGGTATTTGGGAAGATTCGAAACTGGTCATGAAACTTTGAGTTGAATGAATTTTATATTTATTATATAGGCAATCGCAATTAATTATGGAAATATATTCGCAAATTCACATATCACTCAAATTGGTACTGCTGGCCTCGCAGGTTGCTTCTCTGCATCAAGTCCTTGGTCGAACTTCCAAACTGCATGCTAGATCCGCTGTGTTATGAGGATGATTGTTCCATTCGTATGTATCGCTGTTGGTTAGTGATCTAGCTAGAGTCAATAGCGCCTGAATTCTTTACGGTTGTTTCCTTCTGGTACATTTCCTGGTAGTTGTAACTGCTTGTAGCCCCTCCTCCTGTCTTGCTAGACTTGTTACTGAGTTAACCACGGCTTAGCCCACTTACACCGCTAACTCCACTGCCTCTACTATCGGTTAAGTAGTTAGATGATCTCTGTTGGATATATGTACCGCTGTTGATTCCTCCAGTTCCGGTTGCGATTCCACCCGATGTGCCTCCACTAATTCCGCCACTGATTCCGCCACTGATGCCTCCGCCGATACCTCCTCCCATGCTTCCGCTGGCGCTACCTATGCCTCCGAGACCTCCACTGAGGCCAGTATTGGACCCTCCGATTCCTCCGGTCATACTAAGACTGCCTACGCCGCCTGTTGATGCTGACTCCGATGCTCTACCGTAGGGTGAGGAGATGTCTCCGCTTCCTGTGGGACCATAGTTGCCGCCTGATCTGAATACTCCTTTCTCGTAGCTTGCTCGCTCATTCCTGATCTCCGAAGAGTTATCATCCACGTATCTTCGATAGTTAGTGCCATATGAGTCCGACATGTCTCCTCTCTGTGGGCTGCCAATGCTCGTGTGCTTGCCTCCTCCTTCTTTGATGCTGCGGACTTCCATCATTTCCCTTTGGTATCTTTCAATCTCGCCATTAGCAAATCTGAGTTTTTCTTCAAGCTCTCGAATTTTGGCTGTACAGTCACGATGTACAGTCTCAATTTCTTTCAGCCTCTTTAACTAGCTTTCCATTATCTTAGTTTCCTCCCGAAGTCTGGTAATCTCAGATTTTAATTTAGTAATTTAGGCCTGCAGTTTGGAGGTGTCGGCATTGTTTGTGACCCTTGAGTCGCTTACTATAGTCTTTGTAGTGGTTGTATTAACACCATTGCCATAGATTTATCTATATCTCCTGAGCTCGTTCAGTTATGATTGCATGTCATTTATCTGCTGTGAATGCAAATTGCAGTTGGCATAAACAACATTACCATGCACTTCAGTCACACTTTTTCTTTCCAGTTCCCTCTTTAGATTTTCGATCATAGTTCTTAGTTAACCGATTTGCATATCTTTCTATCGAAGGTATCTATTAGCCCTTTCCTTGTCCATATCGCTCATTTCCTTAGCCTAATGAGTAATAGTATCGGCCCCACTGGCATACCCGAATACTATCTCAACCAGGCCGTTTAGCTTGTCCTCCAAGGCTTTTTTCTGTCCGATATCAATAACGTAAGTTAACAAACTTCTAACTTGCTGATCAAGATCAACAACTTTGGACTTGATTGTTTAATTGTAGCGTTGTTCCCTTGCAAATTTCTATGCATACCCTCCATATAGCTCCTTGTATTTGATCGCATCCTTGTTTGCCTTCTTTAGTCTGTTTGCTAGAGCGAATCTTTCTTAAATAAACTCCTTAAGCATGCGCTGATGGTCCAAAGTCCAAGTTCCATACATGTTAAATCGAGAGTATATCGTCTTCGAATACTCATCTAGAAGTTAATTAACATTATTTCCGAATTTCGATGACACTGGTTCCAGTTGATCTCCGAAAATCATGACCAGCTCAGGGTCGATCTTATACTGTGAGTTAGGGTTGCTTTGTTTCATTCTCCTTAGCTCCATCAGCAGTTTGTCAATCAACACAGCGCTGGATAGGCCTCTCCTCTCATCATCTGCAGTTTGAACAGGCACTTTCACTATTTTGTCTTTCTCTACAACAGTTTGCACCATTTTCTCTTTAATTACCTCTCTAATTCTAGGTTGAACTAGGAATCTGTTGAATTCTGCTAAGAATTTGTCTACAATCGCAACTTGATTCTGATACTGCGGGCCCGACCTGAGATCAAGTAATAGTGATCGGAGTTTGCTTACTTCTCCGTTGACTCTCTGAGCAAGTCGTTGATACTCTGCTTACTCGATACCAACATCACCAGTGAGCGCTACTCCTAAACTTTCTGTATCAGTCATTTCATGAATGTATTTAAGAACTTCGACAACTTGTGGCATAATAATGATCCTCTCGGCTATTTTCTACATAATAACTGGAACTTCCAAAATCCTCTGTTCAGTGATTATAATAGGCTCTGATGGCTTCTCAATTATTCTTTCTGCGATCTTGAGAGACTAATTCACAATATGAACCAGCTTGTCTACTTCAACTAACTTCTCTTGTACAACAGCTTTTTCAATTAAGACTTCAGCCTGTCTCACATCAGATGTGCTGTGTCGCTCAGGCACAATAGATTCAATCCTATTTTATATTTGCTTCATCTATTGAGCCAGCCTGGGGAACTCGTGCAGCTTATCCACAATCTGAGCGAAAGCTTTATTTAGAGTTACAATTTTAGGAACAATACGATCAACAGTAATGATTTCTTGTGTCTTCACTGGCACCTGCACAATTCTTTACACTTCATGTACTTCAGGGACATGGATCATTTGGTTTACTATTTTTTACACTACATAGGGCACTTAAACAATTTCCTTAATGACTCTCTCCACAGGCACCTGAGTTTCAATAAGTCTTTCTACCTCAACGATCCTATCGTTGTAGTAAGGTATTTCATTGTTGACTACTTTGATGTCTTTCTGCACAAATAGTTTCTCAACAAGTCTATCCACTGACTGTATTTTTCCTGGGAGTTCTTGCTTCTATACAACAACTCTCTCGACAATTCGGTCTTTCTCCACAAAGTCAGTTTTGTAGTGTTCGACTGCCACAACTTTCTGCTCGATTAGAGTTGTGGGGACAGGTACTTCAATTGGGACAACCATTTGCTCTTTGAGTTATACATAAACATGATCTTCCACTTTAAGGGGCACTAATTTTTCAACAATGATCTCAATGGGTACTTCCACTCTCTATATTTGAACTCGAGGAGGTTGCTCTACAATTTCCACTTTTACTGACTCTTTGAAAGTTTAATTGACAATGATTCTGTCTTTTTCAATAAATTTAGGAACTTCAACTCTCTGGATGACCAAGTTTGGTACTTCGATAGTTTGTAATCTTTCCACAATCATTGGGACCTATCGAATTGTTTGAACTTCCTGGATATCTTTCTTTTCTATAATCCTTTCTACAATTTTTTAGATATATTTTTCCACCTCGACAATCTTTTCAATAATGCGGGGAATAGGCACAATTTTTTATACAATCCTTTCGACTTCAACAATTCTAGGGACTTCTACTATTTTTTCAATAATTTTCTCCTTGAAGCAAGGCACCTGTATAATTTGTTGCCTAACTGTCTCAATAGGAACTATCTTTTAGATTGTAATTTATTTAGGATATTATTGTACAGTGACGTGCACTTATGGTTTAGGAACTTCCACTATCCTTTACTCAAAAAGCACAACAGGCACTTCTACGTGAACTGGCTCTCTGATTAACTTCTCTTCCTTTTCGATTACCGGTTGATATCTAAACTCTTGTTCTACAACTCGCTTTTCCACAATGATGGGCACCTCTACAATTCGATCAACAGGCTTAGCAACTTCAACTTGAGGGCCTTTGATAGGGACTTCAACAATTCTTTCTACGACCTTAATTTCTGTTTTATAAATGGGGATTTCTTTGATTACTTCCACGATTTTAGGTACTTCTACTCTTTCAATTACTCTAACAATTTTCTCTACAATCTGTGGCTACACAACAACTCTTTCGACTATTCTGTCGATGGTCACTGGCTTCTCAACATAGCAGATGATCTATACTGGCTTTTCAACCACAAAGTTTTCCACTCTTTGACTCTCAACGTATTGTGTTGCTGGTACAATTTTTTATATGATCTTCTCAATATACTTTATTACTGGCTTTTCCTACACCACAGTTACAATTTTCTCTACAATTTTAGGTACTTACACAATCTTTTCGACTACCTTCTCGACAGTAACAATTTTCTATTAGATAAGTGTCTTTACTGTCTCCATCACTTGTGTAACAATTTTTTAAGGACCAGGAAGCTCAACAACTTTCAGATTATCTTGAACTAATCCAACAACTTTCTCAACTTGTCGCACTTTGGGGACTTATACAACAGTGTCGAATTTGCTTTGTTAAATAGCAGTAGACACAACCACCTTTTCATGATAATCATTCCCTAATATTAATTTTTATTGAATTAATGTCTCATACTTAGGAACTTGGATTGGCACATTTACAGTATCTTTATAAACTTCAACTTTATTAAGAGGAATCAGATCAGTTTTTTGTGTCTCCACCGTCACATAATGAGGCACATAGACGAGTTTCTCAACTACATGCTCTACTGCTTTTTCTACCTATACTATTTTAGGCACTGCTCGATACACTCTGAGGATATCATCAACATCAACAATACCGGCAACTTATTGGCTAATTAATCCAACCAGGCCCTCGTCAATTTCAGGCTGTACCTTTGAGACTCTTTTGATTCTTTCCATTTCATCAAGCAAAGCTTTGATTATGACTCGTAGATGGAACTAAACTTTTCTATTTTTCTCACTGCTGTACGCATACACGTTTTCTACTTTGACCACTTCTGGGACATATTTGACAATTTGCACCAATCTGTCGAGCTCGTCTACTTCAATAGTGTCGATTATTTCCTGTGAGAAGTATTATGTTATCTGTGGGCTCAACTCCTTCAAAATTTGCGGATACTTTGTCGAAAGCTTTTTCAGCTCAGTGGTCAATTTATATATTAAAGCCTTTGTTCTCGTGTCCTGAACTGGCACTTGCACCACTTTATTCACTCCATTGTAGAGGTCATGATGGGAAGTACTATTTATGATGCTTGTGATTGACGTAAAGTTTTGGTTTGATGCCACCTTGCTATTTAAAACTTGGTTGCTCATCAAAATCTATTCTGTAGGCATGAGGCTTCTGGGTATTATTTATTTTCCAGTCATCTCCAAGATTCTATTATCATAGTCTACTGAAATACCCTTTGACTTCAGTGCATCGATTTGAGAAACGTACATTTTGTTCATACCATTCAACATTGAGCCTGCTTCTGTTGTCAAGTAGCTCACGTACTTTCTATATTTGTCCTCAAGCCATTTCTCGTCAACAGATCTTAATTTTCTCTTGAGCTCGCTATCATTGGGTAAGCTCATAATCCAACCTTCCACTTCGTTCTAAAGTTGTCCAAAAGTACCATTTCTTCTCATAAGTTACTCCAGTCGACTCGTTAGACTTTTTATGTAGTTTCCAACCCCACCATCAGATTGAGATCGACCCAGCTCAGCAAAAGATTTGGGTGAATTTCTTAGTCTTTAGATTTCATCATTTTTGGCCTTAAGCATGGAAAATCTTCGCTCGAGTTCATCTTAAAGCTATTTTTATCTTTGGTCTCTCATTCGCAGTCTCGCCTCAAGATAGGTGACTTTTCGCTCTAATTGATTCACCTGATTTTCTTTCTCAACAATTAAGGAATGATAGTCAAGGGTTCTTACCTTGCCATCTTTACCGGCGCCCGAATACATGTAAGACTATCTCATGAGGCCTTCGATTTCTTTTTCGAGCAAGAACAATCGCTTTTTATACTCTTATAGCTTCTTACCTTCGATTACGACCTGATCGTCCTTATTTTTATTAGACAATTGGGCTATTAGCTCGTTCAAGATGTCCTTCCTACTCAGGAGATCGGTTAAATCAATTTCGTTGGTCAGAGAAAGAGCCTGGTAGACGATGTCGTGGTTCTTGTTTTCATCATTATTAAATCCTTGAACTCCGCCTGCCATGTTGGCTTGACTGCCTTGCCGCTGCATCCCCTGATAGTTGGATGACGAGAAGGCAACTCCTCTACTAGATTATAGGGACTTTTGAGACTCCCCCTCCCTATATTTGTACGAGTTACTGGTATTGATACTCATTTAAATATATCGCACTTTGCCCAACGTGACGATAAATATCAATAAAGTTTAATTGACTTATTTCAATAAATCATAGAATCCTGAAGATATAAGTTAGCACAGGTCACCTGAATATTAATATTGCTTTTAGAATATGTAATGTAAGGGTTTATATTAACAATAAATTGTATCAGCCGGAATCAAATAATGTTTTTAACTAACCGCCTTACCAGTAACCTGAAATTATTTTCCCATTCTGATTAATTTTTCCTAGTCCAGAAGCATTCCCATTATTAAAGCACCCTACATATTCTATATTTTGATTGAAGTAAATTATTTTTCCTGGGCCCATTTTTTTGTCTTTATTAAAACCTCCTTAGTATTTGTAATCTTGAGTAATCTATACTCCGATACCACATTTTTCAGCTAATTTAAAATCACCAGTGTACTAATATTTATCTTTAGTATATTTTAAGCATCCCTTTCCGTGAATAAAATTGTTTTAAAATTGACCGTCGTAAATGTATCCATTGTGGAAGACATATTTTCCTAATCCTTGTTTTTTTCCATTTAAAAAATATCCTTCGTAAACGCCTGAATCTGAAGTCTACTTGCCAATCCCATGTGGTTTGCCATTCATCCATTGACCCTCATATAGATAGTGCCCACTGTGATCCCGATAGATGCCAAAATCTGATTTGTTCGGATCACCGACAAATGAGTCCCCATTGTTGAAAACATAGACAGCATTCTTGCTTTCTCTTATTCCATAGCTGCTTACATTACCTTTAAAAAAGGCAGCAAAGTCGTTGGTTTGATTGTAAAGAAATATCGTACATAAACCACAAGGCACATCTTCCTCTTTTCCAAGCTAGTTAATATAAAAAAAGTGCCGTGGTTTTGTCACCTACCATATTTTGCGTCCAGTTGTAACCTATGAAAATGATTTGCACCTTAAAGTGGTGGTAATTTTTTACCGAATTGTACTGGGTATGCAGAGATCTCCATGAAATTATTTTCGATTCTTGATAAAATCGCGAGTACTTGCCGAATGAGAGCTTGAATCTTTGCTTAATTTTCTTAGTCAGGCGGTCCTATATTGGAACCGCAGAGCACACTTTACTAATTGCCCATTATGAAAATATACAAAATATTCTATAAGATGCATGATTATAACAAAAATGAGCTCAGACCCACAATCTCAACAAGACAGCTTCCTAAAGCAGTGCCGCAGAGCAGGAAGATAATATATCAGAGACAGTACAACCCAATTTATGTAGGAGCGTCAGAGACGAAGCCCTGAGAGAGTGGAAATAGAAGCTGGAGCAGTAGAGGAAAAAATAGTAATAATTATAAAGTAAAGGTAAAACATTATGGGAAAAGTGCACTCAGTGTATTACTAAAATATTTCAATGCAGAAAACACTAAAATACTGTGCGAAATTCAATTCAAGTCAAAACTGAAGACTTAATTTAAACAATAAAAACCCTACGTGATGAAAAGTTAGCATCAAGCTAAGTTTTACTACCATAATTGAAGTAAAATTTGAGGACAATCGTGCTCGATCTTGATGGAACATTATTGTTTACTTCCCGTCACATGATCACAAGTTATAATATAAAATCACGCATCAGCTCAACAATTGGCAATTTTACCCTTTATGCTAAGTTCAGACCTGGGGCCCTTCGCTTCTTGCAACAGCTATCAGAAAAATATTAACTTGTGTTGTTCACCAGCAGTCCTAAATAAGTAGTTAAAGTTATTTTAAAAAGCATGGGAAAAAGATTGTTTCGACACATTTTATATCGTGACAAATGTATTTGTCTTAATCAAATGTACTATTTAAAGGATTTACGAATGATCAATCGAAATCTTTCTACTACAATATCAATAGATGTACTGTATTTATTTAACATAGTGTAACGTTGCAACAGGTGTCCTTCAGCCCTAGAATTTCTTTCAGATTTCTCATTATTATGGAAGTGAAGATGACAACGAACTTGAACAAGTGTCTTTATTTTTGTCTTGGGTCCACTCTAAGTAGAGCATTATACCTATTTCTAAACATTATGAAGAATATTACTGCTCAAAATATGTGGACATTGACGACAGTAAAAATAGTGCTTCTATTAGATTATTGATACCTCGAAAACATCAGAAGCAAACAAAATAATCCATCTTCAAAAAAGTTATGAGTATTAGTTTTATCGATAAATAAGAAGACCAACAGAATGACAAAGAATCTGTTTTATCTGACATTAGTCATATGTGCTAATAGCTCAAAAATGAAATGAAGGAAACAAATTTTACTGAAAACAACGAAATAAAACTAGAAAACTAAGTGCAATCATTTTAAAATAATCCATATAGGACAAAGAGAAATGGTTCGACTTTAGAAATTAGACACAATTCTGAGTTTCAAATGTTTCGAGCAAAAATAAAACTTCGAAAAACTGATAGTTCATCCAGCTCCATCATGAAGGGTGAATAGGCTTGATTTCATAACTTCTTTCTTGGGTTCAGATTTCTGAAAAAAATTGATCTATTAAGTAAATTGCATTCAAAGTTATTTATGCCAACCATAACTTTAATTGTAATTTATCCATTAAATAATACATTTGGATTTCATCTTTGTTCTATAAAATAGCAATTATTACAGCAATCGCGAGAGCAATGGAATCGTAAATAATATTTAATTTAGAGGTTTGCCCTTCCACAAAACAGGCGAGATCAGCTTGAACAAAACTGAACTCAATGTCAGTCCCTCGAAAAGCAAGAAAACAAAATTCCAGAGGGAAGAGCCTAAGACAATCGAAGCAATTTTTTCCAATCAGGCAGGAAGCTCACAATCCGACACAAAACACAAACTCAGCTCACGTAAGAAAATTAAAGAGAAAAGCTGTTGGGCCAAGTGTCTTCAATGTATACTACAGATGCTGGACTGCTTTTGGGAGTAAAAGAAACCTACAGAAATTCTCTTGGTTAGAGGTGAAGACTTATTGTAAACCATTCAAACTTTGAGGGCAACCTAGATTAAGCAAAGTGCTAAATTGTTACGTCCCGTTCATAAAAATATAAAAACATTGGTTCTCGATTTAGAGGGGACATTAACATTTTCAACTAGACAGAGAATACCAGACTATCACTTCAAGTGCTCAGTTTCAGATGACCAGACTCTGTTTACAAAAGTCAGACCTGGTTTATAGAATTTTTTAGCCTCAGTTTCAAGTCTGTATGAGATTGTAATTTTTGCCACAAGCTCTTAAGATGTAACGAACGCTATCTTGGACAAGATTACCACCAAAAATGTTATAAAACATCGCATTTATCGATAGAACTGTATAAGTCTCAACAGGATTTATTACTTAAAAGACATGAGGTTACTGAATCGAGACCCGTCTAATGTAATATTCGTCGATGTACGTTTTTCATAACCTAGCCGAATATTGCCACTGGAGTACTACAACCGCTTAATTATCACTAAATTTCCTATTTCACAGGAGACTTACTCGATTGCGAGCTTGATAAACTGGGTAAATTCCTGGTCTGGCTGTCCTAGAAGGAGTGCGTGGCCCCCGTATATAAACATTACGAGCAGTACTGGAACTTACACAATCAAGAGAGCATAGACTAGTATACCTGGACAGTCTGTAATTCGATGCAGGATTGTGATAACACTGCTCAACTCAATTAAATGTCACTATAATTGCTAAGGCCTGACCGTGTACCAAATCAGGAGCCTTTAGTTATTGACTCAGAAGGGACTAAAACTAATCGAAGTATCAGGAGTCGCAAAAAAGAAACTCAACCAACTTGTGAAAGTGTAGACATCAAATAAGGGTTGGGCTAGAACAAATAATAAAATCAAAGCCACCAAAGTAAAGGTCTGCAGCAATTATCAAACATTCATAACTCTCTTAAAGACTCAGATCCATTTGATTACAACATTAAGCTAGAATCAGGAAAATACGTAGGTGGTTAATCTTTAAAATAATCAGTGGAGCAACTTAAATATAAGGAGAATAAAAGCTAAAGGAAGTAGACAAGGCATCGTAAAAATAAATCTGAAATAAGCATAATGTAACAAATTCTGCACCAAGTCCGAGAAGAGTAATATATAAAAAGCCAAAAAATATTACAAACTATACAATGATTTATTTTTATTATTTAATAATGTAAATAGTAATTTAGCATACCAGACTACGAAAATCAGTCGTTTACCTTATAGTGATACTGGCTTTTATAGTAAAACAGACGCATGCTGGGTAGTGTAAGTACTTTGTAAGTAATTTCTCGACTGTAACAAGCAAGCCAATGAACCCACTGACAAACTGCTTATAGTATTGCATATAGTACTACTCGGACAAACCGCAACGGCTGTACTACAACTACACAAGTGAGAACTGTGAGCCCCTACGCTTGTGCAACTCCCCAGCTAGCTTCTACAACTACGCCACTAACAGATGCTACAATGACTCGCAGTATAAGATATAGGCTGACTCGTACATGCCTGAGGGTGGCACTGATGGTCCTGATTTGATGGGTCAGGTCAGTCCTACCTGGAACATGGTATGCGTGAATGGACAAATTATTTCCCCAGCTGTCTATGGCGCTCCTGCCTTCTGCATATGCAGCCTACTGTGGATAAGCTCGAATAAGTACGATCTCAACGGCAACCGCTTCTTCTGTGATGTTGCTTCGCAGAATCCCGCAGGAGTATTCTACAACCAGCTCTCATTCGATAAGAACGGTAATATAACTTTATATGGGCCCTTCACTGCCGATCAAATGGATATAATGGTGAAAAACTTAGTGAGTTTACAACAGTACCAAGAGAGCCAATTCACGTTAAATCAGACTGACTCAATTATGTACGCACTAGCTGAATACGTACCCCAAGAGCCTATTATACGGACTACTGAATACATTTATTTAGCAATCAGTTTGTCCATTATTGTGGCAGTATTCGGGACGTCTTACTGGGAATTTGACAAAATGAGGATTCTAACAACATAATCCAAAATCAAAAGACGAATAATGGAGGCGCTGCAGTAACAAAACATGGTCAGAGATATACTGTGATAACTGCTATATTAATTGTAAAAGTATAATGGATCACAGTAACACTTGATTGTATATACAATAAGCAATAAATATATTGATGAACCAGACCATTAGCGGCGACTATTACTGTCTTGGTAAGCAGGGGGAATATAAGAAACACGTCGATGTTACAGTGCATTGTCTTCCCTCGAATAATAATTCACCATAAAACAAATCTCACAGTATCAATAGCACATATCCATAAAAATATGAAATTCCGCGGACATCATCAGTTTCACTTCTGAAATCTCCCTTGCTTCAGGGTTGCAATAAAATATTAGAGAAAGAATAAGTTAATTCAATACACGAATAATAAGAAACAAGTATTAAGGGGCACGAATTTAAAAATATATCATCTTTCTCATAGAGGAAAGATAATATTAAAAGCAGCATGCGCAGAAGTATTCAAAACTAAGTGCACCCTAAAAAAGGTATCCTCAAGAGATCATTGATTGATAGTAATGAAAATTATACAATCAATTACAATGGCTTTGTTAGTTAAAATAATTAAATAAAAGGAGTTAATCAACCAATAAAATACCATCCATCTGTCATAAATTAATATAAGAATAAGAAGAATTAAGCAGAACTTAACCCTTAATAGTAGATACAGCAATTCAGCTCAGTACAAACACGTAAATGCCAAGTGTCATACTCGGCGAGGCCAAGCAGATAAGAAAAGCAGCGGCATTAACAAAAACCAAAATTGTTAAGGTCACATACTTAGGAGATAGACACTGTGGTCATTTCTCAGGCCAACAACTAGGCCAATTATAATGGTGAGGGATTCCAAGATGGCCCTGGCTTCCGTGAATAAATTTGCTAACAAATCGAGTTCCTCAAGACCAAAGTCAAGCAGTTCTAACTTGAGTTAAAAGATACTTAGTACAAAATGAAGGAATATACTTTAGCAAGGTAGCTAAAAGTAAAATAGGCTCAAATCCAAAGCATTAGACAATAAAACTAAACTGCAAGATAACGGTGCGAAAAATGTGAAATTAACCGCATCAATATAAAGAAATCAGATATAAGTTTGTGCTCAGGCCTCGATATTGAACACATAATAAAGTGGGCATAAAATAACTCAATACTAGTTGCAGTATTTTTATTGATCATGTTCGCATGCATTTGTCTAGGCAAATCGAGTGCGACATGCAAAGTTTGATTAAGTTGCATATAATAATATTCATAACATACATGAGCCAGCATATTAAGCTTGGAGAAGGACTGCAACAAAGTCAGCACAACAAAGAGTAGATAAACAACTTCTATAACTAGTTCGGTATTAAACAGTACTCCTGCTTCTCAGGTGGTTTCAAATACATCGACAAGACGAAAGCAGCACCAGCTGAAAAACCCAAACAATAGCAGCAAAGAGATCTATATAATGAGTTCGGACTGTCTAAAACGCAGTATGAATCTTACAAGCTAGATAAAGAATACGTGCCTGACACGAAGTTCGAACTGGCTGACAAGCTGGTTGAAAAACTGGAACACAAAATGAAGAAAATGAACTACTACAGGGGCAAATACTTCGGAAATCCGAACCAGAAATGAGTCAGTTATTAATTTTATATCTATGTACTTGTTAACTTATTCGCATTTATTATAACTTATAACTTATAGATAATAAATGAAGCCAGTTGCTCATGCCAAGCGCAAAACAGTCAATAGTGGCGTTTTCCATATTCGACTCGGAACCAACATCGAAGTATCTTTGACAAAATTCAGAAAATAGATATCAGAGATCCAGTATTTTTGAAGATCATCGAACAAGAATATGCCACTAAATATCTTGAAAGTATGGGTGTCGAGGCCTCCTCTAAAAATATCGCGAAAATATTAAAGGAGCGCCCGCTATAAAGCTGCGAAATTATTTAGAGTCGTTTGTCAGGCGGACTTCACACAGACACTATTACAGTCATCAGCGGTTCTCAAGCAAAAAGTCACAACAAAGCATCTTAAACAACGACTGTATCAAGTGAGATGCTTAAAATATTGGACTTGAAGAAAATGGCTTAGAAGAAAGATGTCAAAACATCAGAAAAGAAAATCGAAACTACGAATGTCAGAAAAGTAGATTAATAACAAGAGAAGAAAGGGCTTTCTTATTTAGACTTTTCCATTAAATCAATGAAAAATAAATATATTTTTCCATTTAATTAAAACTTTAACAGGAAAAATAATTACAAGATGAGAGACATTTTAAATTTGATCGATGAAGACAAATAACAATCAAAGCTCATTTTCGAAGCAGGCATATTCAAATTTCCTTTTACTCAAGTTAAATTGACATTAAACACTTTGAAGTAATTGCAAGCACCTATTACAACAAAGCTATCAGAAATCTCCAATTTTTTGTAATGTTTTTATTTATAGTTTCCCAAATAAATATTTCCAATTGACTCAAAGTAGAAAGGACTTAACAAATAAATTCACATTTGCTTTGACAAAAAGTCTGTAGATAACGCTTTCGAAATTCTAAAGAGTGAAGAGAATGCGAAATTTATTGGTATTTTTTTACATCTGGGTTATTGGGCTGTGTTCGGAGGAGTAAATCCTTTACAAATATAATCTAGCATGAAGAAAAAAATGTTTCTCATGATATCGTAAACTATGAAATATTTTGAACTTAAGACCGATACTAAGAAGAATTGGATTACTTTAGTGCAGCCTATGATCATACTGACTTTAAAGATGGCTATCGATTATTTCTTTCACTTGCAATATCAAAAATTGTTTTATTCTGAAGAGTCAATGAAAATCGGTGCACATGAACTTGCTTTTGATAAGCTCCAACTTTTTATTGATAAAATACTCGATCAAAGCAATATTAGTGGCAGATTTATTTTCTTAGAGTCTGACATTGATGGACCTAAAGGTAATTTTATGAAAGACAAGAAATTTATTAGGAAGCGAATCTTTGGTACTTCTCCAGGACTTCAATTAATACTACCTGATCCAAAAGATGGAAAGGCAAGATCAATTATCGCTAAAAATATACAAATAGATCAGAAGTAAGGCACACTATAGTAAAATTTGCACAACAGTTAGCCTTAAGAGGATAAAGAATGCAGATAAAAACTTTTAAATTTAGCTTTGCTCAAGATCAGAAATCGAATATAGGATATTACTGGTTCAAACTCAAGTAACCCAATAATCAGGTTGTAAGACAAAGAATGAATATTAATTGGCAATCATTTATCACTTCTTCTTCTTCTTCTTTTTCTTCTTAGCCACTTTGATGAAAGGATTTTTTATCATGCCTTGACCCGTCACCAATCCCATGAACTCCCCATCAAGTACTTCTGGTTGGTGGTGGGACAAGCTTTTAAATATTTTGTTACCACCTAAAACCACTTTGTTGAGAGTCAAAGACTACTTAACCTTCTCTATTTATTCGATAGTTTCCTTATTAACTCTTTCTTATGCATCTCGAAGGATTTCTTCAAATGTTTTCTTCTTAGGTTTAGCTGCGAACGTGCCCAATCTTTAGTTGCTATCGACTGCTTCGTTGACTGGTTGAATTACTACATGATTCTTTAAATTTCCAGTTATTAATGCATTATGAATGCTTTCATTATACACCCGATCTGATTTTCCAGGAATAGCTGTGGAAGGTCGGGTAGCCCCTTTTAGCTCACAAACTTTCGGTTGACTTAAATCAATGACATTTACAGTTTAAAAATCTGGTACTTCTTTTTTCACTAATTTATTAAAATTGATGCCAGTATTTTTTGTCACAATACGAGCAGACTCAGCTCTTCTCCTTTGTTCGTGTTTTATTTTGTTTTTGGCAGCAGCCCAAGCTTGAACCATCTCACTCATAATTTTATCTTCCTCGACAGCTCGAATGACTGCGTTCTTTTACTTGAACTGCTTGTTGATTCCTTGATAATAGCTCTCCAAGTTCGCATGAGGAATCGGCTTAAGCTCATCTCCGTAAGGCTTTATTCTTGGTTTAAGCTTATCGATAACTTACACTTATTCTTCTTCTGCATTGGGCTGCTATTCATCGCCAACTAAGTCATCGATATTGACTTACTATTCACCACCAGGACCAGCCAAGTCCTGTCCTTCCCCCTCCTGCCCCTACCCTGGCTCTAAAGGGTTCTCAATGTTTAATTACCCTTCTTTGGGTTATTCAGCAAGAACAACTTATTCATCTAAAGGAATTTAGTTAAATTTAGGTTTAGGAACTGATTGTTATTTTTTCTACTAGATAAACATTGCAAATTTGTTCTCATCGTCAGGTTCATCGTAAAATATTTTCCTATTGTACTACTTTAGTTTAACTCGAGGTCTTTCTTCTTCGGGGTGCAATGTACGGTGACCTAGGAAAAAATCCCTTTCCCCATGCTTTAACTGTTTAAAATCAACTTGGGGATGCTTTTCCATCGTTTATTTCTTAATTTCAGGCTCAATTTTTTTCTTAAAGTCAGGCTGCTTTGAAGAATCAGGCCTTGCTTTCGTGTATGCTGAATACGGTCGAGTTTTTGTCGAAGCAGTTCCAGGTCTGAGTTTCTCTCCACTATCAGGGCCAATATCAAAGTTATTATCAGTTTGATCTTTTTCTTGAAATGCCCAGTTATATATTTTGTTCAAATACTGAAGCTGGTTTTCGCTTTTATCAATCCGAGTGACCTCACTTAACATTTTGTATAGGCGTTAGATGAAAGGTCTTTGAATATTTGGTCTGCCAACCTACCTTTTCATCTATTTTGCATTATAGTCGGCGACCAGCTGTCGAAGCTGAATGAACTTAGGGTTTTGATCAATCAGCAAGGAGTGAATAGTTGTCAGATTAAAAATATCTTTCTACTGCGGGTTCTCGTACTTCACCAGCCCGATGTTGTACTCGAGCGTGCGTTGCGGAATATTTTTCATCTATTATTAACGTTTATTAACTAAGGTTAGCAAAATCATTAGTAAATTAATCAAAACTAATCGGTGGTATAAATAGAATTGTCAAATTTCACCATTTTCTAATGTACTTAACTTTCTATGTCTTTTTCAATTTGTTCAAAGCTTCGTACTCTTAACATTTTTTCTTGTAATATTAATTTTCTATTTTGAGATCTTAAACAAATTCGAAGATAGGTTTTGTATTATCGAACAGCTCTTTATTTTCGAAATCTTAAAAGTACTCTGAATTTGAGTTGCTTGCAAAGGACTGACGACGTGATCCATATTTTCTGCTGTCATCTCTATGGAGTCCACCTCCTCCTTCACGCTTCAAACCTTGGGACTCCAGTATTCGAGCTGCTAATTCTGTTTTCAGTCTATCATTTTATTTTTAAAGCAGAGCATATTTTTACTCAAATGATTCGTACTCTATTACTGATTAAGGAGTTATTGCTATGTTGAGCTAAGTATTTTACTCCCCTAATTGAAAAGCACCTGAAACATATTTTTATTCAGCTGGCTACTTTTTATTTTTATTCTAAGCGTATATATTTTTGAAAAATAGGCGAGCATCTACATATTTGGCTAAGCTATTTTCTTTCTTCTCGTTGAGGTCAAGAATTTTATCGATTGATTTGCGACTAATTTTAAAAGTATCAATAATATTTTTGACTATTTCCTTAAGCCGCTATTCTCGCTATGCGAAGGTTTTAGTGACCTACTTTTTATAATTATTTATTTATTCATCTAGTAGCTTGAGATCGTTGGATATCTACTACTAATCTTTGATCTTGCTTTACGGTTATTTTTCAATCTTCTCCGGCTCAGAGTCGTTCGCATTTTTTATTTTACTTTCTCTCTCTTTTTTGCTTTTAAATATCTCCTCTTGCGATTATATCGACTTTAATGTTTTAATCTTAGCTGCATGAAAGGACTGCGTTGTAATAATTCTTTTGATTTATAGGCTTATTTATTTCAATTTCTGCTGGTAATATGTTACCTGGTCCGGCTTACTTGCTTATGAAATTGTTTTCTTTCTCGTTAAGGCATTAGGGTTCAAAATATTTGCGAAAATTGACCCTAGCCCTAAATTTTTTCCACTCTCGCTATCAGCTTTGCCTGAGTCCCTCTATCTCTATTGTATGTTTTTCTTAGTTATTTCTGAATTTTCTGATCTTGTCCTTTCGATTTGTGAAGTTTACTCTGATAATTTTTTTGCTTCAGGCGACGATTATTTTAGTACAGCTTATGACCTTTTGGGAGAAAGCTAAAGACTGTTTTCCTGTTAAATTCGAAAAGTTGAAGCTTGTTTCTTATTACTATTTCGTATATCTTGCTAAAGTGTAAGATCTTGTTACTTTTACTTTATTGATTAAGCAGGTAAGCTTTCTGACTTCAAATTCTTTTTACTTTTCAAAAATTTCTTAGCAGCTTCGTTTATGAGTAAATTTTTGGGAAAAAGTGGATTCTCTTTCTCAATTTAATTAACTTTAGATATAGAAACTTTTGGTGTAACTTAACTTTTTAAGCCTTATTTTATTATTTTAGTTAAAAAACTTTGAAAATCGGTATTTAACTTATCTATTTTGTGTTTTAAGTGAGATGAGTTTGACATTTCGCTTAGATAACTGGATTTAATATTTTCAGAGTTTGCCTTTTATTATTTGATTTTTTTTTCTAGTTATTTAATTTGTTATCTAGCTTAAATCAGACTTTTTTATTTAGAGTTGAGATCGTTACTTAGCTTATCTATTTTTGACTCCAACTCTTCCATTTTCTCTTCGGCTAGTTCATCTTTTTAACTTATTCTTCCGGGTAGAGAATTCTTTTTACTTGATGAAACTTCAAGCAATGCTATTGTCTTTGCATTAGTTACTTTTGAAATACTAGAATTAGTTTCCATCTTCTATAATTATTATTTTGTAACAGTGTTCATCATCAACTTTTTCATTGCTTTCGAAAACTATTGTCTCAAGTGCGATATTTTCTACTCATATTTTTGAATAATGCTCTTAGTGATTTGAGTATACTATTTTTTAGATTCGATAATTTTAGCGTTTATAGAAGTAATCTTAAAGTTTTTCTTAGCCATTAGTTTTCTACGTTGCTTGTTTGACTTCTCTTAAAGCCTTCGGTTTAAAGAAATATCCGGATTGCTCCCTTCCTGATAATAATTACTTGTGCTTTTTTGCATAAGAGGACTGCTCTGAAGCATACTCACTGGAATCTTATTCTGATTATTTTTATTGTAATTGGCATTATAATTGAGAGAGTTAAAATTAAGGTTAAAGTTTGGATTTCTAACTTTTTAAAATCTTTATTTTTCCATTTTTTAACCTTTTTGATGAAATATTGAAAATTAATCAATAATATCTTTCCTGTTCTCTTCTTTTTTGACTTATTTCATATCCTTATCATGTTTTTCGCCTTTTTCGCCTTTTTCGAACATCTTAGCAATTTAACTTTTCGAATTAAGAAACCCTGAGTTATGAGACTTGTGTTTGACACTGCTTATTTCCGACATCTATTGGTTCTCACGAAAAAGTATTTACAATGAGTTCGTGGGAACTTGAGCATTGTTAAGATTGTTTGGCTGATGCATATGATTAACATGATCCTCATGCATCAACTAAAAGGGGATTTCGTCCACTTCAATATGGTGGTGCTTATACACATTTCCTTATGAATAAACAGACCGAGATCTTCGGTGGTTCTCCTAAAAATCTCCATACTTAAGAGTCCTTGTCTTAGTAAGTTTCGGGAAACGCTTATACAAAGCTATTTATAAACTTATTCGTTTATTTTCCGCAATAATCCGCTATATCAATGTGATCCATCTCTTAGTCTCGAGAACAAGACGAGTGAAATTATCAAAGATAGCCTCCATATCGTGAGCGTTAAATTATTCCAGTAGTTTAATTTTACTGGCTTCAAGAAGCTTGCAGTTTTCTTCTAATTTGTCAACACTGACTAGTTTTCCAGCCTCTGAACTATTTTAATATAACTTTTTACTCTTCCACTCTTTGTCAAATATTTCTATGAACTGTGAAATTGATTTCAAGTCTCTACTCATCTTTTCATTCATTGCCTTTAAGTACCTATTTTACTAGGACAAATTTTTAATTATTTAGTTTAGTACGCTGTTATCTGAGTTTGTGACATGCGGAATATCTTAATTGGAATTTAAATTATTTGTTTTGTGATCTTTTTCCTTTTGAGGCTTATTCATATGTGGTAATTTATTTTCATTAGCCTTATCTGTTTGCAGGAGTGGCTAATTTCCTGGCTTTAGTGTAGATGTCAGTTTCCGAATATCCTACTTTGACTTTTAGTCTGAGTCATACCGTTTCTCAATGGAGGACATTTTTTGCACTTTTAGATCGTTGAAGTTCTTCCTTTCATATTATTGAGATTTTTCTCGTCTTATCCTCGTCTTCGGGAGACTATTCTGTTCTAAGTCTTTTTCTTATTTTTTGCGAATTGCCTGTTCCTATCCAAAATCATCTTCGAGACTGTGCCAAACTTATTCACTTTCAATCTATTAGTTAGATTGTTTTTCTCTTCTCTGAATTTTGGTATAGTTGATATTTGAACCTTAGCTAGTTTTACCTTTACTTGAAAATTTGTTAGAAGGATCAAGTGAAAAAAGTTATTCTGAATTTACTCTCTTCTTCGATAATGATTTTTGCTCTTTACTTTTAGTAGCTAGCTCATTTTATAGTTCTGTAATTCTAATGTTATTTTTCATAATTTCGCTTTGGTATAGTTACTTTTATTTATCAAGAGTACTTTCTAGTTATGCAACTCTGAGTACGAGTATTTCGTGTTTAGTGTGCTGAATTTTTAATAGTTCGATTTATTTCTGTAGCTCAGATACTAAATCTGATGAATCTCGTTTTTAAGTGCTATGCTCATGCTGTGGTAGATCTGATACAGACCGCTGAATTAATCTACTTTCGCCGTCCGAAGTTTTCCCATATTTTCCATATAGTTGCTGACGAAGAGACTGAATCTATTGATCCTTGCTTTCGATAGTGTTCAAAAGCTAGTTAAGCTGCTCCTTAAAGCTATTAATTTCGGAATGCATCATGCTAAGCTCTTTACTTTGGCTAAGGTTATCATCATTTTAATTATCTGCTTGCTAATGAATTTTTGAATTTTCTGCTGCCTTTTCCTCCCACTCTTGCACGCTGATGCTGAGCATGCTGATAGTTTAGTTTAATTTATTAATTTGCTGGTTCTTTTCACTCAGTTGCTTCTCCATTTGAGTTACATCAGATAACTTCTGTTTTTTCTATTTATCTAGTTCATCTGATAGCTTATTTAATGTAGTCTGTTTTTCATTCAGTTGATTCTTCAGTAAGGTCTCCATTTGCGATAAAGTGTTTTTTAGTACTTTATTAATATCCTCTGCTTTTTTTCTTTACTATGACTATAGAATCAAGCATTTATCCTTTTAAATTAGAATTTTATTGAGTTAGCTTAATTATTTAGTTATGCTTTCAATTTTGATATTTTTGTCATTTTCTTCTTTCTGCGGAACTGGGGTATCTAATTATGCTATTTTAGCTTTGAGTCGATTATTTTCTTGAAGCTGTAATTAAAATTCAGATTTCAAATGTTCTATTTTGCTAGCCAGTATGCAATTTGATTCAATTTTAGACTCTAGCTCCAACTATTTCTGAAGAATTGCTGATTAATTATCTTGAACTTGCTTACGAAGGATTGTAATTTGATCATTTAAACTGCTCATTATGGAAATTTTTTCATTCTTGGCAGAGATTTAAATTGTCCTGTTTTGCTATTGTGCACTCCTCAACTCTTGTTCAATATCTGCAAGTCTGCTTATCTCTTTTTATATATTTTTTTACAGATTTAAGTTTTATTTCCGTATTCGCTCCAACTACTAATTCAATTTAGAAGTAGTTATTAATTGCTAGTTCCAACTCTTTTAAATACTCGAAAGTTATCTTAAAGTTTAATCAAATATAGACTCATCCTTTGAGTTTTTTTATTAATCCCATAATAAGTTTATAGATATTTTCATCTGCCTCGATATTTTGATGACAGCTTTTAAAATCTGCTGAAGTCGCTGCTAATTTTAAAACACATGTTCTGATTTTTATAGAGATTAGTGTTTGAGAGCATTGTAAGCATCAACTTTTTTCTTGAGTTACTAATTTATATTCTTAATCTACAGACTTAATTTTTGAATAATATAGTCTTTCTGCTGAACTGTCTACATGCAAACCTCGATCTATTTCTCTTTCTCTTCTTTGATTCGCGTCTCATTTTTCAAATTCGTCTCAAGGAGCTAAATTTGTTTTTTTAAGTTTTTTATTTATTATTCATTATTCATAGAAACTCTGTTAATTTATAAAATATGAGATTTGAGCTTTTTAATTTCTTCTTTTTGAAATGTTTCTAAGCTTGTCATTTCTATGGAGCGTCCATTCGATGAATTTAAATCTGAAAAATTAAAATCTTTTTTAGTAAACACTGACTTGCTTTTGCTTCTTGGTGGCTAAATTTCTTATTTTTAAACTGCATTATCTTATTATAATTTCTCATATTTATGCGATTATATTTATAATTTAAACTTGCGGTCATACTATAGAAGCTCCTATTCAAGCCATTTTATTTTCTTTGTTGCGTCTAGCTATCTTAAATGAAATGCTTCCATTTATTTATTGGTCTTTTCTAGTTCTTCTTAGTATTTTTCAATTTTCTTCTTCATAGTCAGCATTTTTTACTTTTAATAAGTCAAAGCTGTCTCTAATTACTTACATTTTTCTTAACAGTTGACTGATAATTATGCCAGTTACTGTTTTAAATTAGCTATTTCATAATCTGATGATTTAGTCTTATCGTTTGACATTTTTACTTTCATTGCCGGTATTTTCAATGATCCCTTCAGACTTTTCTCTCTTTACGATTTGCTTCCCCTTGTTTATTATCGCCGTTCGTAAATTTTGCTCAGCACGTTTATCACTTAAGTAAAACTGTTTAAAATTTATTGATTTATAGGGTTTACGAGATTTGAGTAGTATTTCGTCGCTTCAAGTTGAATCTATTTAATATAAGGCATTCGATTGGAATCATCATCTTTTTATTCGGCTATTATTTTTTTCTTTATTATTGTCTCTATTTCTTGTGTGAAATTAAGCAGAGTCAAGTTTTCTTTTTAAACTTCAGCATACTTTGTAAAAATTTCTTGTTTTTATTTCATTAGCATTTCTACAATACGCTATTTTTGATTTTTACGAAGCTTAACTACTTCCTCTCTGTCGACTTATAGTTTTTTCATTTTGCTGTTAGCCTAATCAATTTATTTTTCAAGTTCTGCAATTTGTTTTTTGAGGTTAGAATTTTCAATTTCCTGACTTCTAATAATTTCCTTACACTAATTTCTCATTGAAATGCATCGTATTTGTTATGCTTCAAGTTTACCCTAGTAAAACTTTTCACACTGCTTAAGTATTTCGTAATGCTTCACATCAATCTAGTCTTCATTTTTCCACTGCTACAAATTATTTGCTTGAGGGAGTCCTGTTTGACTAGAAGCAGACAGGACTGACTCAACTGATTGTTTACTATACTTATTCAGCTCCAGTTGCTGGACTTTGACCTACATTAAGATGTTATAGATTAGTTTTTAAGCATCCTAAATTTTCTGGTCTGTCTTTATCATTGATGAAGGGTACGTCACCCATCTGCTCAGTACGAGTTCGTCTTTTATTTCACCCGTCCCTTGCTTGTACTAGTCCATGCGTTTATTATAACTTAGGATATAAATATGACAGTTCAAACTGAATTCATTATCTATGCATCCTTTAATATCAATTGGTATTAAAATTGAACATTTAAAGCTAACTAAACAATTGAAACATATATAGAAATATTAATAGTTAATCTTTAATTTCTAACAAATCTACAATCTGGATGAAGGTTAAATGTTACAATTCTTTCCTAATAAATACTAAATACTAATGTGCAATATAAAAATGACTTAAGATCAAGGCGTTGATCTGATTGGCTTTATTCTCTGAAGTTGCACTACTGAATTCTCATCAAAAATAGGCTCTTCCTTTATGGATTCTGTTAGTACTAAATTTTTAACCAGTGTGCTCGGAGTATTTTATGTTATTTAGAATAATAAGCCCTTGCTCTTCATTTACTTGGCCAATTTATCGAAATTTACTTGTCTGTACACAGGGTGTTCGGTGTGATAAGTTTTATGAAAGTTCGGTTTGGCTTCAACATAGCTTTTCTATTCCATCTTAAACTTCTACTCATTAAACCAGTCGATAAGTCGATTTTTGGGCAGGATAATGTAAACAAATGCAATCACAATCATTACTGCGTTTGCAATACGATATGAGTCTCGAATTTGGCTATCGAATATGATTGAGCCTACAGGTCGTAACAGTAGAGTAAAGTCCAATAATGTAATACTCACATTGATAATATTACCTGATATCTGCCCACTAATAGATGACCTTCTAAGTAGGTTGTACTTGTCGACCCAGTAGTAGCAAATAAGACCCACCAGAGTGATTACCGCGCCAATTGGAATCAGAGTGGAATACAGATAAGTGAACCACATCATCTATAAAATTTAGGCGAATCGCTTGCCCATATCGTACTTCTCATCCTCCATCAGGCTATTTGCTTCCTTTTGAGTCATAGATCTCGATCCGTATTTTATTTTTCTTTTGAAATGCTTGAACAGCCGCGTGGGATTTATAAGCCAAAATAGGGGTACCACAATCGAATTCATGATGAACATGACTGTCTATTCATCGATGACTCCATATGGGTGCTGGTAGTAATTCTAAAAGCGAATTGCTTCCACTGCAAGAGTCATCAAAGCGGTTGTGAAAAATAAACCTAGTAATAGTTTAAGCTCAAACGAAAACTGATGGTTTGATGTTGTGCTATGTTTTTCCATGTCTGTGAATTTATAGAACAAGGACGACATTACAATCTTATTGAAAATTATGATTAAGAACATGACAATAAAAACCAGGGCAATCGCATCTGTCTCTTCTTGTTGTGCACTCACATCATCAGGATGAGCATGGCTTTTCTGTATAGCTTATTCCAGAATAATGGATTTTTTCTATAGCATAAAAAAGAAAACAACAAAGACGGATGCTAAAGTAAACAAGCTAAGTCCCCACCCCAGTAATGTGTACATAATCCTTTTCTTTTTGGAAAGATTTGCATTTTTCCAAATAATTTATTGAGGCTCTGGAGCCTATTTCATGTATACCTTTGTAGCCTGATCCCCAAAATATTTTTTCTTATATTATACGGGAATTTATTTAAATTATTAAAGTACGTCTTGTTTTTCCTATTCAGTGTTAAGCACAAAGATTATTTTTTCGCAAGTGAGCTCATCGACAAGAGCCATTTATTTAGTCTTTACTGCGGCTTTGTGTATTTATTTTTATATTCTTTCCAAATCCTGCTAAAGGTTACTCATTTCCTTATTGTCGACTTGATCTTAATTTTTATCATAGTAGGGCCGCAATTTCTCAACTATTTGTGCTTTTATTAGTTAAAGTTCATCGATTTCATCATACTCGGGAAGAAGAGTAATCTGTTTGATTTCATGTGGTATTTTAAATTACTGCATGAGAAAATTTCGTAAGCTGGCCTGTACTCCGTTTATTTTTGGCAACCCCTTTATGATGATAGAATAGTCGGATAAAGATGTGTTCCGCTCATCATAGTAGGATTCCAGTTTGATGATTCTGTTTCGCATGTACAGAAGCGCTAACATGTGAAAAACGAATGATAATAAGCGAAGGGTTTATTATTCATCTGTTACGGCCTATTCAATCCTGGCGATTTCGACCATAAAAGTATAACAAACTTTTTAGACAATAAGGGACTCACTCAGAAGTCTGTGAGATGTATCAGACGTTGTTTAGTAGTTTTGATGGCAAAGGACTTTATTGTGTTCAATTCCGTGCCTAATGGAAAGTGCGTTGTAACTGAAAATCGCCAACACGAGTAAAATTATGCAATTCTTGAGAAATTAGTAGAATAGAGGGTATCCGAATCCCAAAAATTCAAGCTATTTCGAATTTTCCCATAATGAAATTGAGGATTTATGCACATGCTCATAGCAGCATTTACAGATTAAAGATTTGTCAATTTCAATGTCAGATTCATCAGGGTCTGCGATAATAGGTATACCAGCTCTGTTCGCTTGACCGTGCATCTCTGCTAGTTTCCAATCAGGGTCTAGCTGATCCAAGTTAAACATCAATTTCTATTATTTAATGCGAATTCTACAAAAAATGTGCAAAATGAAAATGGTGTGAAAATAATTTGTTCCTTGTTTAAACGATATGCAATTATCTAAATTTTTTAGTATCGTTTAGAAATGTGATTACACTACATTTCAACTTTTTATATTTGCTAAACCGAAGAATATATAGTTAAATCATTCTACCATGAAACGGCATATTTTCTTAAGGATCTTGCGTCCAAATGGGATATATGAGAGAGTGTAGAAAAAGTAAGCAACCATTTGCCCAATTAATGATAAGAAAACTAAGAAAGTAAGATTTTATGGCAAAGTTAGACCAAGCACTAAAGTTAGAACAATTGCTCCAAGGTACAGCCCTGACAGAATTATTCGCGTTTGGTGAGTCATGTTTTTGAATTGTTTTTTTGGAGTTGCCAAGAAGCATGACCTAAGTAAGAAAACAGCTACCCCGAAATGTTGAGTACTTGCCCGATGCTATAAAGCACTGCAAACTGAGGCATGTTATGCTTTATGACAAGCACCAGAACTCCTAAGATTGATAGAAGCCAGCCGAGAATGCAACATATGGCAAAACCAATTACTCTTGTCTTCAGGGAGCACTTCAAACTTTTGCTTAGCTGATTATCTTCTGAGTCGAGGGCGCTGTAGTCATCCCCTCGAGATTGAAAGGGCATTTTTGACTTGCCTGAGCCTTCATCACCATCAATGGTATTTCCCATCCAAGCACTATTATTATTAAATGTCATCGGATTGATAAGATTGCATTTATGCAAAATTAATAATCGTAAAATATTTATCCTGTTTACTATCAACAAATTAAAAGAGAAATGGACTAAGAATTATCAAGTAAATACAAATTGAAATCCATAATGCGAAATTTGCACAAAAGAAGATCTCCAATATTCAGATACAATTAATAAGCATTTGACGGGCGTAATTTAATGTTTTATTGAGGTGGTTGTCAATTGGATGAAGTTGATATTTATCACTTTTTTGCATTTGCCCAGAAACCAAAATTAAAATATTTATGGCTCAGTAACTCTAACATTATGTAGCATCAAATCGCATAGGAAATGAGTCAATAGTCACTTTATACGAATGCCAAATGGCAAATATTTCATATATTGATTTGAACGATAACAAACTTGGTAGTGAAAGTTGTAGATTTCTAATAAGAGCAAACTGGCCTAAATTAAAATCAATGAAACTAAGTACTTTTTTACTAATTTATGTCTTAACAAATTGGGAGTTAGGGGAGTGCAGTTCATTGTGAAGAGCAACTGGCGCTCTTTGTCTTAACTATCTTTAGGTACTTCTTGTTTTATACAGCATGTTGCAAAAT
>APMI01004407.1_pt1 | contig 26854 bp, 22 predicted proteins | sample 667938 | NCBI WGS metagenome assembly APMI01 (sample SAMN01084076, study PRJNA167559) | wastewater metagenome | biome: Wastewater | place: Denmark: Ejby Moelle, Odense | collected 2011-11-28
GCCGGGCGAAGTCGATGACGTGGTGTGGGGCGCGGCGCTGCAACAGGGCGCGCAGGCCGGCAACATCGCCCGCCAGGTTGCGCTGCGGGCCGGCCTGCCGGTCACCACATCGGGCATGAGCATGGACCGCCAGTGCTCGTCGGGCCTGATGACCATCGCCACCGCTTCCAAGCAGGTCATCATCGACCGCATGGACGTGGTCGCCGCGGGCGGACAGGAATCGATCAGCCTTGTCCAGACCAAGGACATGCGCGTCATGCCCGACCGTTCGCTGGTGGAAATGCACAAGGCAATCTACATGCCGATGCTGCAGACGGCGGAAATTGTCGGCCAACGCTATGGCATCGGCCGCGAAGCCTGCGACGAGTACGCGCTCCAATCGCAGCAGCGCACCGCTGCGGGGCAGGCGGCCGGCAAGTTCGATGACGAGATCGTCGCCGCCGATGCCTCGATGGCCGTGGTCAACAAGGAAACCGGGGAAGTCACCTATCAGGACGTCCACCTCGCCAAGGACGAAGGCAACCGGCCCTCGACCACACTGGAAAACCTGACCGCGCTGAAGCCGGTGATCGAAGGCGGCATCGTCACCGCCGGCAACGCCAGCCAGCTTTCCGACGGTTCCGCCGCCGTGGTGATCATGGAAGCCGCCGTGGCCGCGCAAAAGGGCCTGACGCCGCTGGGCCGCTATGTCGGCATGGCGGTCGCCGGCACCGAGCCGGACGAGATGGGCATCGGCCCGGTCTTCGCCATCCCCAAGCTGCTCAGCCGCTTCGGCCTCAAGATGGACGATATCGGCCTGTGGGAACTGAATGAGGCCTTCGCCGTGCAGGTGCTGTACTGCCGTGACAAGCTGGGCATCCCCAACGATCTGCTCAACGTCAACGGCGGCTCGATCTCGATCGGCCACCCCTATGGCATGACCGGGGCGCGTTGCACCATGCACGCCCTGATCGAAGGCAAGCGCCGGGGCGCCAAGTACGTCGTGGTAACGATGTGCGTCGGCGGCGGCATGGGCGCGGCCGGCCTGTTCGAAGTGCTGTGAACCACGCGGAGGGGGCGCAGCCGCGCTCCCTCCGATCGGCGCGCATATGGTGCGTTGGCGCCCCGTCCGGATGGGGCGCTGCGTGCAAAACCGTCGATGCTGGAATGGTGAGCCCTGCTGGATTCGAACCAGCGACCTACTGATTAAAAGTCAGTTTTTTGGGACTACGGCGGTTTGCCCCCGCTTACCTCTCCCCACCATGGAGTTACTGATTTTACGTAATTTTTCTATTCATACGGCAACGCCGCTTTGCCATTGAATGCCACCATATGCCATGTTGCGTGGTTGCTATGTGGTTGCTATTTGTGCGTCAATGAGCAAGCTAACCAAACGTGAAATCGATGCGCTGGAGGCTGGTGGCCCGGCTCCCGTCTTCCTCTGGGACGAGGCCGTACCCGGGTTTGGCGTCAAGGCTCTGCCCAGTGGTCAGAAGCGTTTCATCCTGAAGTACCGCACCGATGGCGGCGGACGCAGCGCCAAGCAGCGATGGTACACTATCGGCACCTACGGAGCGCTAACGCTGGATCAAGCGCGTGACCTCGCAAGGCAGGCATACGCAGAGATAACGCGAGGCGGAGACCCACAAGGCAAAAGAAGCCTGCTGCGCGCCGCGCCAAGGCTCAATGACGCATGGGCGCGATTCGAGAAAGAGGAACTGCCCCGGAAGAAGCCACTCACCCAGCGCGACTATAAGGCAATCTGGAACGACCTGATTGCCCCCCGGTTCGGGACCTCCAAGGTCGAAACCCTTGCCCGAAGCGACATCGATCGGTTCCACAAAGGATACCGTGACGCACCCTACCGCGCCAACCGAGCACTTGCCCTGCTCTCCAGATTGATGTCGCTAGCTGAAGCATGGGAATGGCGCTCCCAAGGAACCAACCCTTGCAAGCACGTTGCCCGTTTCGAGGAGCGGTCACGTACACGGTATCTGACCGGGACCGAACTCAAGCGCCTTGGCGCATCGCTGTCGAAGCTTTCAACGGACGGCACGATAACCCAGACGGCCCGGAATGCGATCGAACTCCTCCTGCTCACGGGCGCGCGCCTGAACGAGATACTGACCGCACAGTGGAAGTGGGTCGATCTCAAGCATGGCGTGCTGAACCTGCCCGATAGCAAGACAGGGGCAAAGCCGGTCTACCTCAGCGACCAGGCTAAAGTCGTGCTGAAGCGCCAGAAGAGCATATCCGGTCGGAAACTTTATGTTTTTCCCTCGGCCTCGGACCCCAAGAAGCCATTCGCCAACCTGCGCAAGCCCTGGCAGCGGGTATGCGTGGACGCAAAGATCAATGAAGTGCGACTGCACGATTTGAGGCACACAGCCGCCAGCATCGCGGTTTCGCAGGGCGCATCCCTGCCAGTCATCGGCCGCCTCCTCGGTCATTCGCAGGCCCAGACCACCCAGCGATATGCCCACGTCGACTCCGACCCAGCACTCAAAGCCGCGAACGAGATCGGGACGTTCATTTCAACCGCTTTTACTCCCGCAAAGAAGAGGGCCAAAGCGAAGGTGCGGGTAAAAAGGACCTCGGACGTGATTGAGATCATTTAAGCATCACGCCCCCCCTTTTGGAGACACGCTATCGAAGAATCTGGCGACCGTCGCGGCAGCGGGCAATTAACATCCATAATGGCAGGTAATTGCCTTACGGCATCCCATAATATTGACGCATCCCCATAATTTACTAACGATTAATCGAATGCACGGGAGTGCGTTGCAAACGGGGGACACAATGGTTCGTTCGGCTGCTCTGCTTTTGTTTGCCACCGCATGCCTGTCGGGTTGCGGCAGCGCCTTCGGCGAAAAACTCGGCTGCACCTCCTCCTCGGGCCAAGAGACTACGATATCGATCATTAAAGAGCAGATCGAAAAGAAGATTTCTTCTGAGAGTGAAGGAATTTACGGATCGATTATTTCAAAATCAAAAATTCGAGCAGCTCTCGAACAGATCAAATTCGTGATAGAGGATGTGCGCACATCGAAAGAAGATCCGAACAGCACGAAGAAATTCTGCACCGGCAAATTGAAGGTCGTTTTTCCAGACGCGATGATTACGGATGCTGATAAAACACGAGAGATGCAAGGCCTGAACAAAGTCTCAGAATTGGCTGACAACAGCGGCGCTGAGCGTGAAGCCAATGCATTTAAAATTGATATCGATTTCAACGTGCAGCCGACCGATGATGGCCAGAAGGTTTATTCCGAACTCGAAAATGCTGACGCGACACCCACATTCATCAGCGCGATCTTGGGCGGACACCTCGGCTACAGGTCTATCCAGCAATCGCATCAACAAGAGCAGCAGCAGGCCCAACTCGCCGAACAGCAGGAACAAGCAGCGTTGACCGAGCAGAAGCAGGCCACACTCGGTGAGGCCAAGGCGGAGTTCGATCTTTCGAATCAGACGATCAACACGATCTGGGGAGCCATCCCAAGCGACCAACGTGATCAACTCCTTCCCGTCCAACGCGCATGGATCAAGCGGAAGACTGCAGACTGCAAAATCGAAGCAGCTTCGCAATCAATAGAGCCATCCGTGAGAGAAGCAGCGAGGCTAAATTGTGAGACGCGGATGAACAACGAACGGTCGGGACAGCTTCGCCGCTTCACCTATCACGATAACGACAATGGCTACTGAGCCCAGATTGCGCGCTCCCGTCGAAACGACACATCTGTTATATGCGCACGGAAAGTGAGCATGCATGACCTCACGCATAGCCTTTGGTAGAGGGCAATATTTGCAATGAAATTTCCATAAGTTATTGAATAGAATATCCTTTTTAGCGCCAGCAAACTGGCCATTTTTGACATTTTCGGCCCCCTCCGCTAGTATGGCGCAGCGCCAGCCATTGTCGCCGCCGGATGAACCGGGGTTGGCGCATTCTCGAAACGCGGTCCACGAAGGGGATGGTCGGGATGGTCCCGGCCGGGTCAATGTGCGTGCCGTCGGGGGATGTTCCCCGCGACCATCGCACCCTGCTGCAAGACCGGTGTCACACCGGAGGAGGTCCCCTTGGTGGCCTCCACTTCTGCAAAGGGATTGACAAACATGGACCACGAACACCGCGCCAAGGCCGCCGATCGGCAGGATCACGAATGGGCCGCCCGGGTGGTGCGCACCATTGGCCAGATCGAAGCGGACTTCTTCCACGCCGCCGGACCGTTGAGCGAGCGAATGATGACCGAGGGGCTGCTGGCGATCGAGAAGGTCGCCAAGGACCCGTGGCAGGTCATCGAGAACGATTGGATGACACAAGTGGTCTGCCCGGACTGGAAGATGACCCGGGGCGTCGGCACCGGCGACATGTGGCTGCAGGTGTCGGAGATTTCGGCAGACGAGGAAGGCAACGAGCATACCTGGATCGCCGCCGCGACCAAGACCGGTCCCTCGTTCCTGTGCGTCGAGCTGGTGTTCCGCAGGGGCCTGCAGGAATATGCCGAAGCGATCATCCGCGATGACAAGGCGGTGGCGGCCTTGTGGCAGCAGGGGTTTGCCCGGGACGAGGAAAGCCTCGCGCTGTTCGTGCCCATCCACATTCCCGCCGAGAAGTTGGCGCAGGCGTTCGAGCAGAACGACCTGACCGCGACCGTGGCCCCCTTCGGCAAGGCCATGGCGCAGGCCATCGCCGCCAAGCCCGCGCTCGACACGTTGCTCGAGCAGGTCCGCGCCGCCGCCAAGCGCAAGTAGGAATAGCGGGCCGCGCGGCGGACCGGTCTTCTTCATGGAGGCTCGTCCGCCGCGCGGCGTCTCCCCATCATTATTTGCCAAGAGGGATATTGATCATGGCTGGCCATGAGGATGTGACGCGCGATCCGAGGACGCGCAGGATACGGGAACTGAACGACCGGCTGCGCAAGACCGGGATCGGCGGGAAGTATGTCCTGACCCGGACGGTGACGGTGCGGGCGGCCGGGGAATTGCCCGAGCTGCTGCGCCTGATCCGCGCCTTTGACGATTTCAGGGCGGGCAACGACCCGTGGGGCGAACATGACTTCGGCGAGGTCACGCTCAACGGGGAGCGCTTCTTCTGGAAGATAGACGCCTATGACATCAATCTCGAATTCGGCTCGCCCGATCCGGCCGACGAGGCGGTAACGCAACGGGTCCTTACCGTCATGACCGCGATGGACCTGTGACCATGGGCCGGCGCCATCTTGAAAAATCGCGGCCTTCGCCGCATAGCACCCTTACCTGTGGTCAGTCCCACGGGGGAGGCCTAGTAACCTCAAACAGCGAACGCCGGTCGAGCTTTTCGGCCGGGCGGTCGTCCGCGCATGTCCAGGGCTCGCCTAAAGGCGGCGACGCCTTGGGTTCGCTCGGGGTTACTAGCGCCCGGCTTTGCCCGGCGCCTCCGTTGAACAGGGAGGCACGTGTGCAGCAGGGGTATCGTTCACGATCCAGTCCATTCGCCATCAGGTCTGACCTCCCCCACGCCGATGATCACGGTGGAGGCCGGTCATGGTGCTGATCCGAGCCTATGGCCACAACGCCGCCGTCGATCTGTTCGAGCATCATCTGGTGATCACGCGTCGACGCGGCAGCATGCTCTTCGATGCGGCCGCGTCGGAACAGTTCATTCCGCTCTCAAGCATCAAGTCGGTGGAATTCCATCCGGCCGGCTTGGTGGCGCGGGGACGGATGATCCTCACGCTTGCCGGCAACCCGTCCCGACATCCGGGAACGGAATCCGATGTCAACACCGTGTTCTTCGCCAAGGGGCAGGCGGACCAGTTCAAGCAGATCGTCCATGCCATCCGCGATGCCATCGCCACACCTTCGCTCGAACAACTGGCAATGGCGGCACAGCGCAACCGGGGACAGGATCGCGTATCGCAGGCACACCCTGCGCAGCGTTCCGGATCGGAGCCGACGCGCAACACGCTCCAGCGGATCGACGACCTTTCGTCTTCCCATGGCGGCGGATACGGCAACGCGGGTTCTTCCGGCCCTTATGAGTACTACAGGCAAGCTCCCCGGCAGGACACGCCACCGCATGACCCCATCGCCAGCCTTCCCACTGGGGGATGGTGGCAGGACATGCCCTTGGCGGGCAAGATCATCCTGATCGCCGTCATCGTGATCGCGGTCTTGGCAATGTGTTCACGCAATGAAGGGGCCACGCCAGATGCGGGTGAGCAAGCCTCTTCGGCCGCAACGGGAGAAGCCAGCGGTGAAGCCAGCGAGGCGGCGTTCAGCCCGGCCGAGGTTCCACCAGCCGTTTCTCAACTGGTCATGGATGGCGATAGCCGGGCCTGTGCCGACTCCGGAATAATCGAGACGGTTCGGAACATCCTCCTGCCCGATGGGCTGCGGCCAGAACCGTTCGGCTTGACGCCCGCCGAATTGAGGAAGGCCGAGCGCATGGCCACGACCGTGATCACGCAAGTGACGATGGATGACATACGCGATGACATTCACGAGATCAGATGCATTGGAAAGCTCGACTACGGGGACAGCGATGCCACGTCGATCGAGTTCACGTTGCGCCCAACCGCCGATCAAAGCGGTGACGTCATGGTCTTCGTCAAGGATCAACCGCTTCTCACCGGGCAGATTCTTGAAGGCCCGGTGAATGCCGTCCGAAGCCAGCGCCCCCAGTTGCAGCCTCAGGCGCCACAGCAGCCAGCCAACTCCGGACCGATGGGGCGGCCGACGCCCCGTCCTGCCGAGCCGACCGAGGACGACCTCTATGCGCCGCATAGCAACTGACTGGCGCTGGAGGACATGCCGATGCTCTTGAGCACCTTGGCCGTTCTCGCCGCAGGGCTACAGCCGGCCAGCGCCATCAGTCCCGCCAAGGCCGCGGACCTTTGTCTCGACAGCCGCATGCGCAAGGTGGCCGCCGATCTGGTCGGCGCGTGGTCGCAGAACTATCCCTTCGCCCGCGTCATCATCGGCAGCGATGGGCAGTATGGCGATCTGGGCGTGCCACACCCCGCCGTGACGGGGGCAAACTTTGTCGTGTGCGCGGCGTCGTACAACCTGATCAAGGTCGGCCGCGACGGCCGGGCCTACAGCGTCACGATGGATCGCTTCTACTTCCGCATCACCGGCACGGGCGAAGGCTATCAGGTCAGCCTCGAGGATCTCCCGGACTCGCTCGAGGGCACCGGCATGACCAGCCGCGAATTGATCGGGCGCTTCAAGATCAATGGCAGGCCCTACGCCGACATCCTGGCGGAGAACCAGCGGCGCATCGAAGGCAAAAGGCAGTGATGCCGGGCAACGGGTGTGATGCCAACGCGCAAAGCTGCGCCCTTGTCCCCCATGGCGCACGAACGCAGGAGAAAGAGCGATGCCATATGCTATCCTTGCCTTGTTGATCGCAAGCATCGCCAGCATACAGATGCATAGTCCGGACACCGCACGATTGACCCTAATCTTGGCCATACCTCTTCTACTGGCCCGATGGGCGCGCGAAGGTCTCCTTGGACCGGACTTGCACGCCATGGTCACAAGCCCCCCGGCATGGAAGATTTTGGCTGTTGCCGTTTTCATCATCGCCATCGAAGTGCTCGTGGATGGCCTTGCCTTGCCCCCGATGGTATCGCGCCACGTGCGTTCGGTGATGGGGCCGGTCAGCTGCGGCATCATCATCCTTGCTGGCGAAGTCGCGTATCATCGATACCGGCAAAGAAACATCGCGTCAGGCAAAGCTCAAAGCAACGGCGACACCTGGGAGATGTGACTGCTACTTCGCTCTCCAACAACAAAACCCTCCCCGGTAACCCAGGGAGGGTCTTGTGAATACAGAAGCCTCTGTATCAGTGCTCCAACAAGGAATTTCCCCTTCGGGATGATCCTTCACAGTGAAGCTCTGTTACCGTGGCTTCCCTACCGATTTGCCGCAATCACGATTGCCGATTGACCTTGCCGGGTCAAGGCGCTTCTTTCGAAAGAAAGGGGAAAGTAATGAACGGCCTCGTGTTTGGTATCGATCTGGGCATTGCATCTTGTGGGTGGGCCGCGCTGCGCCATCCCACCTCCGGTGATTCATCCGGCGAGATTGTCGCCATGGGATCATGGATGTTCGATGTTCCCGAAACCGACAAGGAACGGACGCCCACCAACCAGGTCAGACGCGGCAACCGCCTGCTGCGCCGGGTCATCCGTCGTCGCGCGCAGCGGATGGCAGAAATCCGCCGCCTGTTTACCCAGCGCGGATTGCTGGCTGGCAACGAACCGGATGCTCTGAAGCGCGCCGGACTTGATCCGTGGGAACTGCGCGCGCGAGGGCTGGACAAGCCACTTTCCCCCGCCGAATTCGCCGTTGCCCTGGGGCACATCGCCAAGCGACGTGGGTTCAAATCGGCCAGAAAGGGCAAGGAGGCGAATACCGCCGGCGACGATCAGAAGATGCTCAGGGCGCTGGAGGCGACCCGCGAGCGGCTCGGCCGCTATCGAACCGTTGGCGAGATGTTTGGCCGCGATGCAGATTTCCGTGATCGCAAGCGCAATCGCGATGGACTGTTTGACCGCACCCAAAGCCGTGATGATCTGATCCATGAGGTCGGAAAGTTGTTCGAAGCGCAGCGTCGCTTGGGCAATGATACGGCTTCAACCGCCCTTGAAGCTGAGTTCACTGCCATCGCTTTTCGCCAGTTGGAAATGCAGGACAGCGAAAAGCTGGTCGGCATGTGCCAGTTCGAGCCCAAGGAGAAGCGCGCCGCCAGATTTGCCCCGTCTTTCGAAAAGTTCCGCCTGCTCGGCAAGCTGGTGAACTTGCGCATTACTACGCCGGAGGGTGAGCGCCCGCTCACGCCTGAGGAGGTCAGACTGGCGACGGGCGATCTGGGCAAAACGGCCAAGCTCTCTGTCAAGGAGGTGCGCAAGCGGATCGGGTTGCCAGCGGATCAGCGATTCACCGCATTCAAGCCGGAGGAAGAAGCGCAAGACATCGCAGCGCGCACCGGCGAGGCGATGCACGGTACCAGGAAGCTGCGCGACGCGCTTGGCGAAGTGCTCTGGGTGGAATTACAGGACAAGCCGGAGCAGCTTGACCAGATCGCTCATATCATCAGCTTTCACGAAACGGCTGACAAGATTGGCGAGGAATTGCGCAAGCTCGGCCTTCGCGCCGCAGCGGTGGACGCGCTGCTGGAAGACCTTGCTGCATTTTCGCGGTTCAAGGGGGCGGGTCATATCTCCGCAAAGGCGGCGCGCGCACTGATCCCGCACCTCGAAGCGGGGCTGCGTTACGATCAGGCTTGCGAGGCCGTCGGATATGACCATGCGGCGTCCCGCTGGTCGAAGCGCGAGCAGGTAGCGGACAAGGCGGGGTTCAATGCGCTGGTCAAATCGATGGGCGACGAAATAGCCAATCCCGTCGCGCGAAAATCCCTCACTGAAGGGCTGAAGCAGCTTTGGGCGATGCGCAATCGCTGGGGTTTGCCCGATGCTGTGCACATCGAGATAGCGCGCGATGTCGGCAACAGCCTTGAAAAGCGCAACGAGATCAAGCGCGGCATCGACAAGAATACGGCAGAGCGCGAACGCCAGCGCGATGAAGTCCGCGAGCTGCTGGGCATTGAGGACGTGAACGGCGATACGTTGCTGCGTTACCGTCTATGGAAGGAACAGGCCGGGCGCTGCCCATACACGGACAAAGCGATTCCAGCGACGGCGATCATTGCAACCGACAACAGCCATCAGGTCGACCATATCCTTCCATGGTCGCGGTTCGGGGATGACAGCTACTCCAACAAGGTGCTCTGCACTGCGCGGGCAAATCAGGAGAAGAAGGGGCAAACACCCTTCGAATGGATCATGTCATCGCAAGGCGAGGATGCCTGGAATACCTTTCTAGCCCGGATCGAAGGGAACACCGCGTTCCGGGGCGCGAAGAAGCGCAACTACGTCCTCAAGAACGCGAAGGAGGCGGAAGAACGCTTCCGCACACGCAACCTGAATGACACTCGTTATGCATCGCGCCTGCTCGCCGAAGCAGTGAAGCTTTTCTACCCGGAAGGTGACCGGCAGGAAAAAGGCGGCAACCGCCGAGTGTTCACGCGGCCGGGCGGGCTGACCTCAGCCCTGCGCCATGCGTGGGGCGTCGAGTCCCTGAAAAAGGTTGACGGCAAGCGCGTCGAGGATGCCCGCCACCACGCTCTCGATGCACTCGTCGTTGCTGCGATCGGAGAATGGGAAGTGCAGCGGCTCACCCGGTCCTATCAGGAATGGGAACAGAAAGGCCTTGCCCGCCCGCTACGCCAGGTTGATCCGCCATGGGGCGATGCCGCCAGCTTCCGCCGGGAGGTCAAGGAAGCATATGACAGTGTTTTTGTCGCAAGGCCGGAACGGAGACGTGCGCGCGGCGAGGGTCACGCCGCAACCATCCGCCAAGTTAAGGAGCGCGATGGCGCGCTTATCGTCTATGAACGGAAGGCTGTGATCGACCTTGGCATGGAAAAGGGTAAGTTTTCCAAGGCCAAGGCTTTGAAGCAACTTTCAATGCTGAAGGATCGTGAACGCAACCTCGCGGTCGCAGAGGCAATCGAAAACTGGATCGAAAGGGGGCGTCCCGTGGAAAATCCTCCACTTGGGCTACCCGTTTCGAAAGAGCCCGACGCACCACGTCACCCCATTCTAAAGGTCCGCCTCGCTACAGAGAAGAAGCCAGCCGTGGGCGTTCGCGGTGGCGTCGCTGACCGAGGGGAATTTGTTCGAATCGATGTGTTCACCTTGCCAAACAAGAAGGGAGAGGACGAATTCTACCTAGTGCCGATTTACCCACATGAGGTTCATAGCAAGACTCCTCCGGCAGCCTTCATGACGACGGACGGCCAAGAGAAGTCTCTTACTTCCGATCATATCTTCAAGATGAGCATTTATAATCGAAGCTATGTTGAGATCGAGAAGCGGGACGGTCGGGTGGTTGCTGGATACGTGGTGTCGTTTGATCGATCTGTGGCAGCTCTGAAGATCTATGAGCACCATACACTCAAGCCAGTTGAAAAGAGCTCGGGTGTAAAGACCCTAAAAAGATTTTCGAAATATAATGTGGATCGCTTCGGCGTGCGTTCCGAAGTGAAATCCGAGGTCCGCACATGGCATGGCGTGGTCTGCACATCTCCAATCCCGCCAGACTGACGCATCGCAGCCGTCAGATCGTTGTCGATCCTGAAGATAGCGATGAGGTGCTCACCTTCCCGGTCGAAGACATCGCCTGGATAATTCTCGATACTCCGCAAGTCTCCGTAAGCGGCTCCCTGCTAAGCGCCTTGGCGGAAAACGGTGTTGCGATGGTGGTGCCAGACGCGAAACACCATCCGGCTGGAATGCTCATGTCATTCCACCAGCATCATGCGCAAGCCGCCATCGCCCACGCTCAGATCGGGATGAGCCAGCCGCTGAAAAAGCGGCTGTGGCAAAAGCTCGTTTCCGCCAAGATTGAAAACCAAGCCGCCGTCCTGCGCGGAATTGGAAGTGATCATGCAACCGCTCTGTCCGCCATGGCGGGACGGGTTGGCTCGGGCGATCCTGACAACCTGGAGGCCCAGGCTGCCCGTGCCTATTGGCAGCGCCTTTTCGAAGGATTCCGGCGCCATGACGAAGACCGGCGAAATGGCCTGCTGAATTACGGATATGCTGTGGTCCGCGCCGCTCTTGCACGGTCCTGCGCTGCATCCGGCTTGCTTCCCGCCTTCGGCATTCATCACAGATCCAGAACAAACCCATTCAATCTTGTCGATGATCTCATTGAACCATTCCGACCGGTCGTCGATCGAATGGCCCGTGCACGGGTAACCGCCGAAGAACGCGACGAGATGGACGTCGAGGATCGCCGCCATATGGCGGGCATCCTGAGCGAGAACACCTCGATCGGCGAAGAGCGCTTGACGATTCTTGCAGCAACAGAGGCGGTCGCCGCCAGCCTGGTCAGATCGATCGAAGCCGGCAACGCCACACCGCTAAACACACCGGCGCTTCCGCTGGCCCGGCGCAACTAAGCATGGAGGCCGACGAGGTACGCTTCATGTGGTTGATGGTATTCTTCGACCTGCCGGTGAAAACAAAACCGCAGAGACGGCGAGCCAGCCAATTTCGCCAGTTCCTCAAGAAGGACGGCTACATGATGCTGCAACTTTCGGTTTACGCGAGGGTCTGCCGGGGGCAAGATGCTGTGGATAAGCATATCCGCCGGGTGCGAAGCAGCCTGCCCAAGGAAGGCAGCGTGAGGACGCTCCAGGTTACGGACAAGCAGTATGGCAGAATGGAATTGATGTTAGGGACCGCGGCAAAAACTGAACAAGTCGGGCCATCCCAGATGGTTCTGCTGTGATTTCGGTGGAGTATTTCCACGAAAATCACAGCAGAACCAATCCGTTACCGTCGAGCAGTCCTACCATGGGCAAATCGGTAGGGAAACCACGGCTATGGCGTGCGCCGTCATACTGCCTCCGGAGTCCTACCATGGGCAAATCGGTAGGGAAACCACGGCCGTGGTGATGACCCTCCGTCAAGCCATCGCGTCCTACCATGGGCAAATCGGTAGGGAAACCACGGCTCTTCTGCGCTGTGTCGGCATAGATCGCACGTCCTACCATGGGCAAATCGGTAGGGAAACCACGGCTCTTGAGGCGACCCAGCGCAAAGGCCTTGTGTCCTACCATGGGCAAATCGGTAGGGAAACCACGGCACAGCGGCGGCGGCAGGGAACCACGCCCCGGTCCTACCATGGGCAAATCGGTAGGGAAACCACGGCCTGGTTGACCTTGACCTCGCGAATGCGGATGTCCTACCATGGGCAAATCGGTAGGGAAACCACGGCCAAAGCAGGGTTTCAGCGCTGCAATGCGTGTCCTACCATGGGCAAATCGGTAGGGAAACCACGGCGCGCAACTCGACGCCGCAAGTATCGACCGGTGTCCTACCATGGGCAAATCGGTAGGGAAACCACGGCCGTGCCGCCGGTGCTGGTGTCGATCGCGGAGTCCTACCATGGGCAAATCGGTAGGGAAACCACGGCCACCACCGGGGGCCGTAAGTCTGCCATCCTGTCCTACCATGGGCAAATCGGTAAGGGAAACCACGGCATCATCGAGAGCGACAAGAAGCACAACAACGTCCTACCATGAACCAAGAGCATACCATCATCCGGGGCTCACTCATTGCGCCTGTTCAACACGCTGAATTGCGGAACGGCTAACCCCGAATGCCTTGGCGAGTTCGCCAAGCGATGCCCCCTCTTTGCGCCGCCTGCGGACCGCTTGCTGCTGCTCAACCGTCAAAGCGCTAGGACGACCCAGTTTCTTCCCTTGCGCCTTCGCGCGCGACAAGCCCGCTTGGGTTCGTTCGACCAAGAGGTCACGCTCGAACTCAGCCACAGCGGCGATCACCGCCATGGTCATTTTGCCGGCGGGGCTCGTCAGGTCCACGCCGCCCAATGCCAAGCAGTGAACGCGGACACGCATTTCAGCGAGCTTCTCGACCGTGGCGCGAACATCCATCGCATTGCGCCCCAGACGATCGAGCTTGGTCACGACCAACACGTCATGCCAGTCGAGCCGAACGATTAGCTTGCGAAAGCCCTCCCGCTCCATGGCTGGTGTCGAGCCCGAAACCGTTTCAGCGACGATGTGTCTCGGCTCGAGTTGGAAACCCGCAGCCTGAATTTCGAGAACCTGGTTTTCGTGGGTTTGTTCAACCGTGCTGACACGGCAATATGCAAATACGCGCGACATGACACACCTGTATTGAAAATGTGTCTCGAATTATGTATTGTATCGAAATTAGGAGCAAGCTACTTTTCGAAACGGCGCACTTCCCTGTATTGAAAATGCTCGTTTTCAATACATGAATTCACGCCCTTGATGGCTCACCGCTTCGATTCAATGGCAACTGCTGCGGTCATTCCGAAACGGCGGATTTGGAAACGCAGAAGGCCACAATCTGCCTTTCGTGCTGGCGCAGGCCTAAGTCAGTTTGTGACCAATTGCTGCCTCAATCCTCGCTCGCGCGGATGCACTGAGTCTGCGTATCCCGAACATGCGAGCGATCTCAACGGGATCATCGCAACCCGTCGCGCGTAGTTCAATGAGAGCAACATCCTCTATCTGCCTGATGTGATCCTCGCTGGCGGGGAACCGGGCGGTCACCCCCATGGCCAGCGCCTTCACGCTGTTCCATATGAATGCCTCGCGACCACCGTCCGACGCCACGTGATGTTGCTGGCGCGCAAGGTGCATCACCCTGTTGTGAATCCGGCTCCCGGAGCGCTGGAAGCCATGAGCTCTGGCAATCCGGTTCACCAGTTGGCTTTCGGCGATGGGGCCTTCGGCTTCAACAACTCGAGCGACCAGCTTGCGCAAGGTCGGATAGTAGCTGGGCTCATAGAAGGTGGCAGCGTCGATAAGGCTGGTCAGTTCACCGAAATCGGTAAACCTGAATACCCCGGGTTCCGAGCCTGATGCCGACGGAAACGCCATGGGCAGGAGGTCGTCGACCGTAGCCTGCTTCGCGTAAACAACGGCTTCCTCGTCTTGAGTGAAGTCATCGCGCGCATCTCCTGCCGCGTCTTCGGACTCCGCATCTTCCTGAGCCGCTTCCGTTTCGGCGGCCTCGGCTCTGGCCTTGCGGTCTTCTTCCAGTGCATGAAGCAGGGCCTGATGCAGCTGATCCGCGGCCCGCTCGCGGTTGAACCACCACTCGGTCGACCAGATGCGCAGCAGCTTCCAGCCCAATCCTTCCAGGATGGCCGCGCGCACCTTGTCACGATCACGGGCCGTCGCGGCACTATGGTAAGCCGCGCCATCGCATTCGACGCCGACCAGGAAATCACCCGGCCAGTCGGGATGGACGATGCCGAGATCGATGCGGAACTTCGAGACGCCCACTTGTGGAACCACCTGCCAGCCCCGTCGCTGCAGATCTTGGCCCACCGCTTCCTCGAAAGGCGAGTCATAACCGCCCTGTGATCCCCGGTCAGCCGACGCGATAGCGTCCTTGCCGCGATGGGCGAACTCGACGAACGCCTTGAGATCGCGCACGCCGTCGGCATTGGTGCGGGTCAGATCGATCATGCCGGGGTCGAACGAGGTGAACACCTGCATCTCGCGCCGCGCCCGGGTGACCGCCACGTTGAGCCGCCGCCAGCCGCCGTTGGGGTTCAGTTTGCCGAAGTTCATCGACATGGTCTTCCCGCCGGGTTCGGTGGGGCCGAAGCTGACGCCCAGCAGGATGACATCACGCTCGTCGCCCTGCGCGGTCTCCAGATTGCGGACGCACACCGGTTCCAGAGTGGCATCCGGATTGAAGTGTTTCTCGATGGCCGGATATCTGCTTCGGGCCTTGTCGAGCAGGTCTTCCACCAGCTTCATCTGCTGGATGTTCATGGTGATGATGCCAAGGCTCAGCTTTTTTCCCCGCTCGTCGACAAAGGCGGGATCGCGCAGCAGGCGCACGGCCTCGTCGACGATCGCCTGGGCCTCGACTCCATTGGTGCGCTCCTTGCCCTTGGCGAAAACGCCGTCGACGCGGCGCCACTTGACGGCACTCGGCCTAGTGTCGGGGGCGGGGAAAGTGACCAGACGGTTCTCGTAATAGCGGACGTTGGAAAAGGTGATCAGGCTCTCGTGCCGGCTGCGATAGTGCCAGTCGAGGTTGATCTGGGGCACCCCGGCGCCAAGGCACTCGTCGAGGATGCTCTCCATGTCCTCCTCGGTATCGTCGTCATCGCTAACCGAGTTGCCCTGCCGCTCGAAATTGTTGCTGGGCGGCATCTGACGCGGATCGCCGGCGATGATGACCTGCTTGCCTCGCGCCATGGCGCCAATGGCGTCCCAGGGGGTAATCTGCGACGCCTCGTCGAAGATCACGATGTCGAACAACGCCTGATCCGGCGGCAGATATTGCGCGATCGACAGAGGGCTCATCAGCATGCACGGGGCAAGGCGCGTGAACGCGTCGCCCATGTCGCTCGCCAACTGCCGGATCGGCTTGCTTGGGCGCTGAAGCTGAAGCTGGTGGCGCAGGACGCCATAGCCGCTGTTCTTGCCGACACCCTCCTTGTCCGGGATCGACCCGCAGATCTTTGCCCGGATATACTGCGAAGCCAGTTCGCTCATGCGGTCATCGATGTCGCGGAAGCGTTCTATGCGGTCGGCATGCTCGCCCGGCATGAAGTTCCGCAGCAGGGGTTCCGCGTCCATGCGATGGAACGCGAACCATCTGGCATAGCCGGTCTCGAACTCGCGCACAGCGTCGGCAACCGCGAAGTCCTCGTTTTCGAGTCCCTCCACCAGTGGCGACAGGTCGAGCCGGATCGCTTCCTCGACGACACGTTGCCAGTTCGCCCAGTCCCGCAAGCGCCGCTCTTGCGCGACAACTACAGAGGCGCGGGCACGAAGCTCCGCCAGACCTGCTTCGCTTTCCGCACGGCTCAGGCGGTCGAACGCTTCCACAGCCTCGGCCATCTCGGCCGTTGCCCGATCAAGGCGTTTCGCCGCTCGATCAATGGCGCCGTCAGGTCCAAGAAGTTCATTGGCGTCCACGACCAAGCGGGCCACAGCGCCCCGCAGGGCTATCAGATCATCTGCCCCGTAGGCCTCGGCGGCAAGCGAATGGCGAAGTTGTTCGCCCCGCTGGATCGCGACCTCGACATCCTCCCTCTTGGTGGCCAGTCCGTGCCATCCGGGTACCGCCGCGGCCTTTCCGGCCAGCGCCTCGATCCGTTCCAGCAGATCATGCATTGCGGTCAGATGTGGCAGGTCGCTTTCCGGATCGACCTTGCCAGTCGCGCCGCCAGCCTGGGCAAGGCCCCGCGCCACCTTGCGCTTCGCCAGCGCCGAGAGGAACCAGAACTTCGTGCCAGCCTGCGTCCAGGCCTCCCGCAGTCCCTCGAGATCGAGCCGCCTCGCCACCTCGGAAGCATAGCTGGCGCTCAGCGCGCGCTCCTCCGCGAGGTATGCCTCGACGAAATCGATTCCCTTTCGAGCCGCCTCGACCTTCTCGGCCATGTCGGGACTGAACGCGAAACGCAGATCGTGCCCGTGCGCGGCCAAGCACGCATTGGCCAGCACCATCAGCCGTTTGCCATCCTGCCGGCTGTCTCCATTAGTCGGAAGCTGACTGGCTTTTGCCAGCCCCGCCACCGCCTCCTCGAAATCGTCGAGGACGGCCGGCAGCGCGCGGGCGGACGCGACGATCTGTTCCTGCCAGCCGTTGGTCCAATCGGCATGGGTTACGCCATCCAGTTCGACCGGAAGGTCGCTCACGGCCTGATAGGCAATGCCCAGACGCCGCGCGACATCGCGCATCGCATCCATGTCCGCTTTCGAATGGCGGGCTGTGGGCGGGAAGTTGAATTTAGGCGTGTATTCCTTGCCGTCGCGGACGACGCGGCCGATCGCCTGATGGATGGTGTAGCCGTTGTAGTCCTGCCGGTGGAGCAGGGCGACGGTTTCGTTCAGTTGGTCCCTAAGCGATTTCGCCTGACCCGCGCGCATGTCCCAAACGGCCGCCGACATTTCATCGCGAGTATCCCAAGCTGTGCCGAGCTGCCTCAGGACAGCCGATTTGGTGGCCTTGGCGGAGTGCAGTTCGAGGCAGAATGGCGCCAGCCCCTTGTCCGTCAGGCGCCGGTGGACGACATCCAGCGCCGCCTTCTTTTCCGCAACGAACAGAACGCGCCGGCCAAGTGCCAGATTGTGTGCGATCATGTTGGCAATGGTCTGCGACTTGCCGGTGCCCGGAGGTCCGTCCAGCACGAAATTATGGCCGCGCGCCGAGGCGATCACGGCCCGTATCTGGGAGCTGTCGGCCGGCAGAGGGGTGAACAGCTCGGCCGGCGTGATATCCCGGTCCAGATCCTCGACACGCGGCAATCCGCCCTGATCGAGATTCACCGCGCCATCCCGATCTATGAGATGCCGTACCAACGGACTTTCGCGCAGCAGTGCCTCGCGATCCACGAGGTCTTTCCACATGAGGTATTTGGCGAAGGAGAAGGTTCCCAGCGCCACGTCCTCTACGACCTCGAAGCCCGGCATTTCCTTGACCGCATGGCGCACGGAGCGCCAAATCCGGGCGACATCGATGCCGGAGTGATCGCGCGGAAGCTCCCCCTCGAGTTCGGGAATGGTCAGCTCGAAATCCTGCCGGAGCAACTCCAGCAGAGTGAGGTTGAATCTGGGTTCATCCTCGTGCTGGACCATTACCACGCCGGAAAGGGCGCTTTTGCGTTCCAGCTTGACCGGCAAGAGAATCAACGGTGCCCTGTAGACCTTCGTTTCCTTGTCTGACTTCTTCCATTTGAGGAAGCCGATCGCGAGGAAAAGCGTGTTGGCGCCGCCCTCCTCAATATCGGAATTGGCCTTGCGGTAGAGGTCGACAAGCTGGCCATCCAGCTTGTCCCTAGGGATGAGCGCCAGCACCTCATTCCGGTCCAGCGCCTCCGCCGCGACCTCCCGCCGTAGGCTGGAGGTATTTTGCTGATTGTAGAGTTCCTCGTCGCGGTCGCCGGTATCGAGATCGGGCATGGGACGGATGCGGACCTTCTTGCCTGCGGCGAGCAGGTCTTCCAGCCTGCCGCAATCAGGGCAAAAGAGACGCACAGCTTTTGCAGTATCGGAGAGATGCAGAAGCCGGTTCGCAGTCGTCAGGTTAAGCAGTTTGCGTTGCCATTGGCGCACCCGGCCGCCGGGCGTGACAACCTCCTCCACGACGTCAGAGTCAAATGACGGAAGGGAGGGAGCTTCTTCGACCGCTTCCGCCACCGATATGGCCCGCTCCGTCGGTTCCTTCGGCGTTAGGGCAACGCCCAGCGGCCGGATTTTCTGCATCCGGGCGCGGCGGACATCGACCGCCATCTCGAATTCTTCATCTAACCTTTCGTTGAGCTTCCCGTGGCCAGCGGCGATAGCCTGTGAGAAACTGGGCGGGTGATCCTGGGTGATGAGCGTCGTTTCGAAGACGATAAGTTCATCGAGGTCGAACCGCCGTCTAATTGCCGCCGCTTCATCAATGATGAGCGAGCTGAACTCGGTCGGCTGAAGCCACACGCCGACGAAGGCGTGGCCCTTGGTGAGGATCACCAGGGGATTAAGGCTTGCCTGCTCCAGAGCGGCAGCGAAAAGCAGGGTCGTGTCGAGGCAGGTGGCCATCCGGCCGTCCAGAATCTGGGACGGCGTTCTGATCTTCTGCCCGCTGCGTTCGAAGCTGGCTGGCGGCAGGGCATAGGACAGCCGAAGTCCCGCCACCGCCGACCATATCGCGGCGGCTAGCTGCCACACCCGGGTCCGCTCCCGACTTTGATACCCATCGATCGTATCGGGTTTGCCGGTTCGCCGCAGGCAGTCGGACGCTGCTTTGAGAATTTGGTCAACAGCGGGATCATTCGGCATGACGAACGCCGGGATTAGGTCGGCCATTTCACCCACGCCGCCCCACTCGTTATGAGCAAGAAGTTCCAACGGCTGGCGGGCCGATGCAAGTTCATGATCGGCGGAGTCCAGCAGTGTAAGAATCACGGAGGCAGTCATCGCCTCGGTAAGCCCCGACAGCAGGGTGCCGTTGAGATGGACGTCGCGATCTGAAATGACGATCTCATCCAGCGCGGAAACTCGATCGATGCGCCAGGTCTTTTCGGCCAGAAAAGGTGGGTCCGCGCGCAAGATCACGCGGCATCCGTCAACTGGCCTGTCGCCCCCGTTGCGGATGATGAGATCCCGGATGACTGGCGCCGAGTTCTGATGCGAGGCAAAGCCGACTTTGCCGGAAATGGTTGCCTCGATCGATAACGTCATTTCTTACCCCTTCGTTCTACTGGTCATTCGAATGAAGGCGTAAGTAAAGGGCTATCAGCATCGCGAAATGACCTCGTTACAGCCGCTTTTGTGGCGGATGCCGAAAGCGCAGCCGGATCAGCGCTTCTTCTTGGCGATGGTGGACGTGAAATCGGGGTCCTTATTCGCTACCCAATCGACGAATTTGCGCACGGCCGGGTTGGCGAGCAGACCCTCTACTTCCATGCCGTGGCGCTGCAGTTCGGAATTGGTGAAATTGGTGATCAGCGTCTGCTGGCAAATGGGGTGCATGGGAACCACATCGCGCCCACCCCGGCTCTTGGGCACGGGGTGGTGCCAGACAATGGTCTTGCCGGTCGGTCGGCCACAGAGCCAGCAGAGCACCACGGCCTCGGGAGCCTCTTCGTCCTGATGGAGGTCCTCATAAGGGCCGTGCTTCGAATGTTTGCGGGCCATTGGTCTGCCTGAATTGCCTGAGCTTGTGGTAGCCGCCTCATAACGGGTGATGTCGGTATTGCCACACCCGTGTCTCCGACCGGCGCGATCTCCACTGCAAAGGCATCCCACTTCAAATGACCGCTATCGAACCGCTTCAAATCTACGTTGAACGACGGCAACCAAGGTGCCCTTCCCTGTCGCGCCAGACGGCTGGAGTAAGTCAGAGTCCTTCGTTATCAGCTTCAGTAAACACTCCAGAACTCTCAAGCTTGATGGGCGAAACACAGAGTATCATCGTGTATCGCCCATCACGGACATACTGCGCTTAGCAACTAATCCACGCTGAACGGCTTGTCGTAGCCAAAACGGCCACTCCTATGCCTTCGCTGCCAAAAATCGGCTAGGTCAAAGCGGCGACCTTTCCCATAGCGAAGCAATCTCTTTTGGTGCCAATCGACTAACTGCCGCTTCCAATCCAGCCGATAAAACCTTCCCTCTCCTACACTAAAAACAGCGTCGAAAATGGAATAGTGCGAGAGGCCTTCGGCGATCCTGAGCGCCAACCGATTGGGATAGCCCTGCAATGTCGGACGGAAGCGCCACTTGTCCTCGCCGACGGGTACACGAATTTTTCCGTCGTGCGGAAGCTTTGCCACATAGCAGGCGATTCGAAGGACATCGTCAAATTTTCTCAGGTGACGATCTTTCACAGGTTCGGCCCCGAACTTATTTTGCCAAGATCTTGATTGGTTGAGCGCCCTCTTCGCGGACCTGTAAGCCCGGCGAGATGTCGAGCCCCAACATAGAGCGTGAGCATGCAACATCAGCGTGCGCCCTTCACCAAGTGCAGGGTAGTTCAAGAGAGGCTGTATCTCGATGAAGACAAGCGCTGACAAACCCAGAGTTCGAATGGCCTTGTCCACCTTGCGCTTCAGAGCACAAAATCTCAGGAGCGGATAGCGGTCGGACGTTATGCCGATATCATCGATAAACGTGATATGGCGGAACTGGACGCCAGAGCTATCAAATCTAGCCCTCAAACCGCCGACGACGTCGAAGAGTATTTCGGCACTCTTCTTTCTTGCCGATACATCGCACAGACGCAAATCGGCACGGCATTCATTGACACCTAGCAGAGCATGCAACTTTCGACGCCCGAGCAAAGGTGGTTTGATAAGTTCCACCCCATGAAGGACACGGTTAAGGAATGCTTCTGCCTTCTGCTGCTGGTGATGCAAAGTGTCCCGGGGAGACCTCTTTGGGTATTTCCGCATTTTGAAAAATCCCGCCAATGCAGGTGTAGCTCCAGAGCATCAGCAAAGCTCTGGAGAGCGTCAGACCTAGGAAGTTGGCCCCTTTAGGCTGCCCACCTGCGTATATTGCATGTGTCGACCAATTCGGAGGGGGCATTGGCCCCCTCCGATGATGCGCCGAGTTTACACCTTGATCGCGTGTTGCCTTGCAGTGCGGCTGGCGAAGGCATTCTCGGCTGCATATGCCCGAGCATCCTTCAGTCGATACCGAACATTTCTTCCAAAGTAGGTCACCATCGGTCCATCACCTTTGGAACGCAAATTTCGAAGGAACTTCACCGACACCCCCCACATGGCGGCAAGGGCCTTTTCGTCAACGTAATGCGGCCTTGGCGTTTCGCTCTCAACCGATGCGGTCAGCTTGGCTACCAACGCATACAGCCTGGTGAGCTCCTTTCGGCAATCGGCCTTACTTTGCATGACCGTTTCGATCCGTTCCGCAGCGGAATGTTTTGTCCGGCTGGCAGCCTGCAGATTCGCTTTGCCATCAAATGCAGCTACGATATCAGGCTTTGCCTTCCGCTCGGCCGATATCTTGCGATTCTCCGCACGCCGCTTTGCAGCAGCATTGCGCTTCCTACGGGCAGTCCGGAATGCTTCAACATTCTTGGCTGGTGCAAACTTCGATTTCATACTCAACTCCATTCTGTTGCTACAAAAGCGGAGCCCCGCGCGGGGCTCCGGATATTGTTTACCGAATGGGTTTTCGTCTTTGTGATTTTAGGTCTAAATATATATAATATAACGATATTATTTTATCTCTTTATGTCCTATCATATAAGGACATAAATCTGCGAAGTCTGGATTGTCCGCCTCCAAGAGGACATATTGTAACGAGAATTAATGTCCTCTATCGAGAGGACATTATGACACAACCGGCAAAACTCGTTACGAAAGGCAACGGCACGCGCCCGACGCCCGCGTTGGCTAAAGCGAATAAGGCTATCGCTGCTGAACGGAAGTTCATTCGGGACGGCCAGCGCCTGCTTCGGGAATGGTTAAAGCGGGTTGGGGAGAAAAAGCGCGTCAATGACAAACGCCAGATTCCTATCGAAGATCCGGATGATTGGATGCGGAGGACCACCTACCTCTATCTCAAACGAGTGATTGAGAAGACACCTCGAGTCATAACCCGGTTGCTGAAGGACTTGGATGGGAAGCACAAACGGGGGCCGAGCATCGCACGTCAACCCTTTAAGCAGGGCCTGCTTTTGATGCACGCTTTGCCGGCAATGAAACCGGTGGGGAGAGCCATCGCGAATGCAAACAGCCCTCCGAAGTTAGCAATGCCTAAGCTTCTCTCAGATCGGCAGCGGCGCGCTGATCTTGGCGACGCAATGGCATACGCCTACAAGCATGGTGTGACATCAAAGTACTTCAACGCGTTTTGGCGATATGTCGGCATGACACGAATCAAATCAAGGCTGCATTGTGACGAACTTGAGCCTGGATTTAGCCATCCCAAGAGTAAGGCCACAAAGGCAAAAAGGGCGCTTCCTAAGCGCTAACCATTTACCCTGGAGTACCCGGAGATGCCTTGCCGCGTGGTTGCCATGTGGTTGCTATCGACTTTGCGCAGCTGACCACGCCCTCCAGCAAGCTATTGATTTTAAATGGTGAGCCCTGCTGGATTCGAACCAGCGACCTACTGATTAAAAGTCAGTTGCTCTACCGACTGAGCTAAGGGCCCGACCAAGGCCGGTCACCTAGGGCGCGGGGTGCGGCGGGTCAAGCGGGCGTTGTGGTGTTTTATGCGCAAGCCGGTTTCGGGATCGCGCCAGCCGGGGGCGATGGCGGCGGCCGGGGTGAGGACGAACGTCCGCTTGCGGTATTCCGGATGGGGGATGCGTAGCGCGGGCGCGGTGCGCGGTGCCTGGCGCCAGACGCCGCCGCTCCACAGGATCACATCGAGATCGAGCGTGCGCGCTCGCCAGCGCTGGCCGCGTCGCACGCGGCCGAAATCGAGCTCGATCTGCTGGAGCAGCCGCAGCAGCGCGGGAGGCATCAGATCGCCAGCCACGATCGCCGCCGCGTTGGCATAGCGCCGGCGCGAAGGCCCGAGCGGAGCGCTGGCAATCGTGGGCGAAACCGCCTCCACCGCCGCCAGCCCCTGCGCCGCGAGAGCGCGCACCGCGGCGCGCAGAACGGCGGCCGGAGCACCATGCCGCGCGTGGCGGACGTTGGCCCCCAGCGCGATCAGGTAACGCTGCGGCGGCGAAGCGGTCACACGTCCTGCGCCAGCCGCGCGTAAAGCTGCGGGCGGCGATCGCGGAAGAAGCCCATGCCGGCGCGGTGCTTCGCGGCTTCGGCCAGATCGATGTCCGCCACCAGCACACCGGTTTCCTCCGCCCCGTATTCGGCGAGGAAATCGCCCCACTGATCGCTGATGAAGCTGTGCCCGTAGAAGCGCTGTTCGTTCTCTTCGCTGCCGATGCGGTTGGCGGCGATCACCGGCATGCAGTTCGACGCGGCGTGGCCCAGCATGGCCCGGCGCCAGATGCGGCTGGTATCGAAGCTGGCGTCATAGGGTTCGGAGCCGATCGCGGTGGGGTAGAACAGCAGTTCCGCCCCCATCAGCGCCATCGCGCGCGCGCATTCGGGGTACCACTGGTCCCAGCACACGCCCACGCCGATGCGCGTGCCGAACACGTCCCACACTTTGAAGCCGGTGTTGCCGGGGCGGAAATAGAACTTCTCTTCGTATCCCGGACCGTCGGGAATGTGGCTCTTGCGGTAGATGCCCATGATCTCCCCGTCGGGGCCGATCATCGCCAGCGTGTTGTAGTAATGATGGCCATCGCGCTCGAAGAACGAGGTGGGGATGGCGATGCCCAGCGCTTTCGCCAGCTGGCGCATCGCGCGCACCGAAGGGTCCTGATCCAGCGGATAGGCCAGCGCGAAGCGGGCTTCGTCCTCCGTCGTGCAGAAATAGGGGCCGGCGAACAGTTCCGGCGGCAGGACGACCTGCGCCCCGCGCGCGGCGGCCTGTTCCACCAGCGCGGCGACAGCGGCGATGTTCTGCGCTTCGCCGGCGTTGAGGGCGAGTTGCAGGGCGGCGACGGTGATCTTGCTCATGGCCGGGGACTTATTGCCCCCGGCCCTGCAATTCAACGGCAAGACTGTGACAAAGCGCCGCCACGGTCAGGACCTCGGCGCGATCAGGGCCGCTTGCGGAACAGCAGCGTCATGCGATCGCTTTCCCCCACGCCGGCAAAGCGCATGCGATCGGCATCCCCTTGCGAGAAAGTGGGCGGAAGCGACCAGACGCCGGCGGGGTGATTCGCCGGGTCCTTGGGGTTGGCGTTGATCTCGCTCTTGCCGACGAGTTCGAAACCGTGCGCCTCGACCATGGCGATCACGTCCTTTTCGCGCAGATAGCCCTTGCTGCCATCGGTGTAGGAGGCCGGGGCATCGGGCCGGGCGCGATGCTGGACGATGCCAAGCAGGCCGTCGGGCTTGAGCAGGCGGCGGATCGCCAGCAGATCGGGATAGAGCCAGCCCCCGCGCCACATGTTGTGCACTTCGCGGAAGATCAGCGCGCGATCGACCTTGCCGTCGAGATCGGCGGGCAGGCTGTCGGTATTGAAGGCCAGGATGCGCTCGGCGGGGACGCCGGTCCACTGCGCCGCCTTCGCCGGGAAGGTCGCGCCGAGGTTGCCGAAGGCCTGCTTCGTCCGTTCGGGCGCGTTGGCGACACCGGGATTGAGGCCAATATACTGGCCCTGCGGCCCGAGGTAGGGCACCAGGACGCGCGTGTACCATCCGCCCGACGGCAGGTAGTCCACCACCGTCATGCCCGGCTGCACGCGGAAGAAGCCCAGCGTTTCGGCGGGGTGACGCCAGATATCGCGGGCACGGTCACCATCGCGGCGCGGATCGGCCAGCACCGTCGCCATTGCCGGCGATGTTGCGGCGGGGGCCAGCGTTTCGGCCTGGACGGAGGTCTGGGGAACCAGGCCGGCGACCGCCATGGTCAGGCTGGCGGCAAGGGCTGTCAGGACAGTGCGCACGCGCAAATTCCTCTCTCGGTTGGGATCGCGCGCAAGGTAGCCGAGTGGGAAGCGATGACAAGCGCCGGTCGCCTTCCTATCTAGCCTGCATACAAACAGGAAAGGACAAGCGATGGCCCAGGCCATTTTCGCAGGCGGGTGTTTCTGGTGCACTGAAGCGGTATTTCGGGACGTGATCGGCGTCAGCAACGTGGAAAGCGGTTATATCGGCGGGGTGACGCCGAACCCGACCTACAAGCAGGTCTGTTCGGGCAACACCGGCCATGCCGAAGCCATCCGGGTGACGTTCGATCCCGATGCGATTTCCTACGGGCAATTGCTCGATATCTTCTTCGCCACGCACGATCCGACGCAGCTCAACCGGCAGGGCAACGACATCGGCACGCAGTACCGCTCCGCCGTGTTCCCGCTGGACGAGGAGCAGCAAGCCGAAACCGAAGCCGGCATCGCCCGCGCGCAGGCCGATCGCCCGGAGCCGGTCGTCACCACGATCGAAGGGCCGGCGGAATGGTATCCGGCAGAGGACTACCACCAGGAATACTGGGAAGGCGAAGGGCAGCGCAATCCCTATTGCATGGCCGTGATCCCGCCCAAGCTGATGAAGCTGCGCAAGAGCTTCGCCAACAAGGTCAAGGCGTAAGCATCAGACCTTGCGCCAACGGGCGGCGAAGAAGCCATCGATGCCGCCCGCATCGGCCAGCATCCCCGGATCGCTGCGCAACCAGCCTTCCGGCGTCGGCGCGATGCCGGCGGGAAGCTCCTCGGCAGCGATGGGATCGGGCGCCAGCGCGGTGAAGGCGCGGGCCTGCGCCTCGCCTTCCTCCGGCTCCAGCGAACAGACCGCATAGACCAGCACGCCACCGGGGCGCAGCCATTCTGCCGCGCGCGCGAGCATCGAGCGCTGAAGCACGGCCAGTTCCTCGATTGCCGGCAAGCGGTGCAGCACATCGGGATGCCGACGGCAGGTACCGGTGGCGGTACAGGGCGCATCGAGCAGGATCGCGTCGAACGGCTCCTCCGGCTGCCAGGCGAGCGCGTCGGCCGCAACGACCTGTGCCTCCAGGCCGGTGCGTTTCAGGTTTTCGCGCAGGCGATCAAGCCGGCGGGCAGATTTGTCGAGCGCGGTCACCTGCCAGCCGGCAGCCGCGAGTTGCATGGTCTTGCCGCCCGGCGCGGCGCAGAGATCGAGCGCGCGCCGCCCGACCCCCTGCCCCAGCAGCCTTGCCGGCACGGTGGCGGCAAGGTCCTGCACCCACCACGCGCCTTCGCCGAACCCCGGCAGCGCTTCCACCGCGCCCGCGCG
>APMI01002012.1_pt1 | contig 26806 bp, 13 predicted proteins | sample 667938 | NCBI WGS metagenome assembly APMI01 (sample SAMN01084076, study PRJNA167559) | wastewater metagenome | biome: Wastewater | place: Denmark: Ejby Moelle, Odense | collected 2011-11-28
TTTCCTCCGCCTACCATTACATCATTGATACTTTTTGCAAAATCAAAAGCATCTGTATTCCAAGTGAAATTTCTGCTACCTCCACTAGAATTCCAATTGATTAAGAATTCTGTCATCCAAATTTCTTTATCCGTATTTTGAAAACCTTTATAAGTAGAACCAATTCCTCCGTACTGATGCCCAGCATAAATTTCGAATTTAGGCAATACATCAGCAGCTTGTAATGCAGTGGCAAAAGTATTAGACATACCTACTGTTTCTGGCGCTATAATTTTACAAGAAATGACATCAGAGTAATTCTTAAGAAAATTGGTCATTTGGGCAGGCGTATAAGAACATCCTGCATAAGTAACCACATAATCTGGCTCATTTTGAAGCGAAATAGCATCTAATTCTACTCCGTTATTTCTGAGATATACCACAAAATCATTCAGATAATTGGCAAAATCTGCATAATTTTCTTGTTTCAGAAAACCTTCTACACCGTTATAAGTTCCAGCATCATTACCATTGGTTTTCCATTCTGCAGGTGGCGACCAAGGGCTCGCAAAAATGATAAGACCTAAAGATTTGGCTAATTGAGCAGTTTCTAAAACCAAATTCCAATTATCTCTACTTGTAGGGATGTATAGTCTCATAATATTATAGCCTGCTTCGCTATTTGCTCCCCACATTTTTTGTATTTCAGCAGTTGTCATATGGTTATAAGCAAACTGAGGGCTACAAACAAAACCACCAAAACCAGTAATTTTTTGTCTTGGAGTAGTATTGTCAATTCTAACTTTTGGAGTTTGAGCACTGAATTGAGTTATAAAAAGCAGCATCGAAAATAATGCTAATATTTTTCTAAAATTAATCATAATTCATTTTTTTGGGTTAACAATTGGTTATTTTTTGAAGCATAAAACTCCCTCAACACATTAAAAAATGCATTGTAATTGTCGTAAAACTTTTCTTTAGTTCAGCGCTAAAAATAAGTCTGACTAAAGTTTCTGAAAATGTTTAAAGATTGTTGTTTTTTTTCATAGTGAAGTTTAATTTTTGGGATTTGTTTGTTTAAAAATTACTCTCTGGCGCGCCCAGATAACTTGGTTTAAGTCCACCTGTATCTATTAAAATCTTTTCTAAAACAATACCAGCTTCTAAAACTCTGAAACGTAAAGTGTGTTTACCGGGTTGTGAAATCTGATGTTTTGTGATAGATTTAATGATATGTTCTGATTGCCATCTTCCTAATTCACCTTTATAATGGCCATTAAAATTGATGATTTGTGGAGTTCCTCCATCAAAGGAAATTTCGTATCGCAATCCTTTATTGTGATTATAATTTAACGTAGGAGCTAAAAGCAGTTGAACTTCGAACTCACCTTTAGATTCAAAATTAATATCATATTCTAAATAGATGTTTTCGCTGGTTTTAGGGTCAGCACTTTGCGGAAAAGTAGTTACTCCAGATTTGGTTTTTCCAAAATCAGGAATCACTTCCCAATGAATTCGGTCAGAATTATTCATTCTTGCAAAATTCTCGGCTTCTATAGAAACATAGCCGTCTTTTTCTTTAAATACTCTTTCTTTGGAAGCATTATCATCATATACATAAGTTACCTCTGGCATTACATTTACTTTTCCGTCAAACCACGCTTTGTATCCTATCTTCATCTGATCCATCATATGTATCCATTTTCCACCAGCAATCTCATTATTGTATTTATGGTCTAGATATGCATTTCTTTCAAAACACTCTTTTACCCTGTCTGCATAATAATTTGCTTTAAGGTCATATTTGGCTGCTAATTCTCTATTTTTAGCAACTGCATAATACATTTCATACAAATTACTACACGCATCTATAGGATATAGAACCAACTGATAATATGCATCTTGATATTCTGCCGGAATGCGCTCTTTTAAACGTAAAGCATCAACAGCCAATGCCCTATAATCGTTTAAAACTGTTTCAAATTCGTGGTAATTATTTAAGCTAAAAGTTTTGCTATCTAAAGTTTCTGGTGTAACTCTTCGGTTGTATTTGGTGTATAGATTGATCATTCTGGCAATTTCTTTGGCGTATTTTTCACCAAATTGCTGTGCAGACCATTTCTCAGTATATTCTAGAAGGTTTTTAGAGTTAAATTGTTTCGGATTCCAAGCCATTTCTAGGAAAAAACTAATCGGGAATTCCATTGGTTTTAAATCTCCTACGTTTACTACCCAAAGTTGATCTACTTTATGCTCATAAGAAAGATTCATCTGTTCCCAAATTCTCTGTATCGGGCTGATATTGATCCATTTAGAATTTCTAGGGCCTCCTACATAATCGAAATGATAATAAATTCCGTAGCCGCCTTTGTGCAAAGGTTTTGTAAGGTCTGGTAGTTTTCTTACATTTCCCCAATTGTCATCACAAAATAGCAAAATGACATCATCTGGAACTCTCATTCCTTTGTCATAATAATCTTGAACTTCCTTGTATAAAGCCCAAACTTGAGGTGTTTTTTCAGCTTTTTTACCTGTAACTTCTTCTATAATTTTTCTCTGGTCTTTTACTATATTTTCTAGCAAAGCAATATTGGTTCCTTCTCCCATAGCTTCATCACCATCGCCACGCATTCCTACAGTTACCAATTTTTCCCAATTTTTACTTCTTTCAATACCAGATTTCCAGAATTTTTGTAAAACTTCGGCATTTTTAGAATAATCCCAAACGTTTTTGAGGTTATTTTTTTTGATGTATCTGTGCCAGTCTTCCTGAGCTTGCGCCATTGGTTCGTGGTGAGAAGTTCCCATTATAATACCCATTTCATTAGCTAATGGTCCGCTCAAAGCATCATCATCATAGAAAGCTTTTCCCCACATTGCAGGCCAAATATAGTTACCTTTGAGACGAAGAATCAGCTCAAAAACTTTTTCATAAAATTTAGAATTTACGCCACCAAAAGTAGCTCTAGCCCAACCTCCTAGCGAAGGTTCTTCATCATTTAAGAAAATCCCTCGGTATTTTACAGCAGGTTCTCCATCGGTATAAATTCCTTTTCTGAAATAAATATTTTCTTTCACTTTTACAGGAACATCTGCCATATAATACCACGGCGAAACACCTATTTGCTGTGAAACTTCGTAAATCCCATAAATAGTACCTCTTTTATCGCTTCCAGCAATCACAACAGCTTCTGCAACACCAGGAAACGGATTTGATATATTTTGGATAATAAATTTTTCTTTTTTTCCTGTTAGTGCTTTTCCGTCAATTTTTTTCTGCTTAATCAAATCATCAATTACAGATTTTGTTCCGACTGTTCCGATGATGATTAAAGGTATATTATTTCCCGAAATTTGATTTAAAATATTGGGTTGATCTCCTGTAACCTTCTGAAAATCTGACTGTAAATTTTTAACAGCTCTCAAAATTCCTGCATCTATCCCTGCATTGGTAAAAATAGAAAGGTTTACAGATTTTTCTTTGAGTACAAGTACATCAGAATTTTTTTCTGTAGTAATAAAAGGCTGTGCAGCAGATATTTCTATTGTAAAAACAAAGAAGACGAGTACAGTTGTGATAATTCTTGAAAAAAGGCTCATTGTTAAATTATTTTTAATTTTGAAAAATTTAAAATCTTTTTTAAATTCTGTTAATTATTGAAATTCACTTTAATACAAATCCACCATTAGGCTGAATTTCTATTTCTAATTCTCCATTTTTATTGATTTTCAAATCTTTAGAATAGATTTCTCTATTTTTATCGTCATTATAAAATTTTACGGTTTTTCCTGCTAACATTGGGAGCTTCAATTTCTTTTTCAAAACTTCTTTTTCGGCATTTACACCTGCTACATACCATTGATTTTGATGTCTTCTTGCAATAATGGCATATTTCCCAGGATAACCATCTATAAAAACCGTTTCATCCCAAAGTGTAGGAATTTCTTTCATAAAATCGATTTCAAAAGCGGGCACATCTGTTAGATTATTAGGAGTTATACCAAACATTTGGATTGGATTTTGAAACAAAACTGCTGTAGCTAGCTGAAAAGCATCAGTGGTTAATCTCTTGTTTTTGTCTTGATTAGATTTTGTTAAATATTTGTTCAACAAAACGCCGCCAAATTCCATACTTCCTACAGAATTTCTGATGAACGGATGAAGTGTAGCAAAAAAAGCTTCAGAATTTCTGACATCTTGAGAAAAAATGAGCATTTCTGAGGCTAAAACGGCTTCGCTTCCTGCATAATTAGGATACATTACTTCCCAACCTCTAGGCAAAGTTGCTCCGTGGAAAATAATGGTTAAACCAAAATCATTGGCATCAGACAAAATATCTTCGTACAAACGCATCGTTTCTTGTTTGTCACCACCAAAAAAATCAACTTTCAGACCTTTTACTCCCACTTCTTTTAGCCATTTCATTTCTTTTTTTCTTTCAATAGAAGTATTCATTTTGTTTCTTGGGCCTTGTGGTGCATCATTGAAAGCACCATTAGAATTGTACCAAAGCATTACTTCCACATTTTTGGATTTGGCATATTGAATGAGTTCTTTCATTCTTTCTTTACCAATATTGGCATCCCAAAGTGCATCAATTAAAATAAATTCATATCGAAGAGAAGATGCAAGGTCTATAAATTTCACTTGGTCTTCATAGTTCATACTTGGGTCTTGCCAAACAATCCAGCTCCAAGTAGAGCGCCCAAATTTATAATTCTGAGATGGTTCATACAGTGGTTCTACCACATCAAAAGGAATGGTAGTTTCTACAATCGGTTTCAGGGAATTTCCTACGGTAATGGTTCTCCAAGGCGTTTTCCCGGGCAGAGAAATGGCAGCACCAGAACTTCCGAAACCATTGTTCTGCGCTATATTTGGATATTCTACGGTATAAAGTCCGTCTGATGTTCCGTTGCTTAAATGTGATGCGCAATACTGACTGTTTACGCCAGTTTCTGAAAGTAAAACCCAAGCTTCATTACCAATACGAAACAATCCGGGAAATACATAACCTTCTTTGTTAGCAGCTGGTTTTCCTAAAGATGCGTCAGCTTCGTAACCACTTTCATAGCTTGGTGCAGTGCGTGCAAAACCTTTCATTGGGCTCATCATCGGCGAAAGAAAAGTAGTGGCAGACTTCGGAAATTGATATCCTGTTATTTCTGATTGCACTACAGCACTCATTCTCTCTCCGATAGGAGCAATCTGATACCTCAACGCAATGTTATAATTGCTCACCTGAAATTCTACTGAAATTTTATTTTTCTGAGCATTTTCAAAAGTGCAAATCAATGTATTGGCGTTATAAGTTACTTCAGATTTTTTGATTTTCTGATTGGTATATTTTTTTTCAGTTTTTCCTTTCTCGGCATTGATGAATTTCAAATTTTTAGAAAAATCAGTTTCATTGGTAACCAAACCTAAAGGCGACTTCTCTAAAACTGTCTTTTCTGAAAATGCTACAGAATACAATGCTTTACCATCTTCCAAAAAAACACTGAGCTTCAATTGACCATCTGGACTTACCAATTCAGCAACTTGCGCTTGTAAAATAACGGATAGTAAAATCGAAATTGAAAATATTATTTTATGTAAGCTTCTCATTATTTTTAATTATTTGAGTTAAGATTTAGATTAAAAAATTATGGATTAAACTTCCAGAAATCAAAATTGAAAAGTTGTCTTCCTGCGGTAATATTTTTCCCTTGAAAGACGAAATATACATCGTGAACTCCTGAAACGGACTCTGAAATTTTTGTAGTTAGAGTTTTAAATTCTTCCCAATCTCCAGTTCTTGGTATTTCAATTTGGGCAATTTTAGTTCCATCTATTTTATCTACTCTTACTTCTAAAATTCCACCATCTACTCCAGCTGCAACTGATGCAGAAAATGCCGAAGCGCCTTTTCCAAAATCTACGGCACGAACTTTAATATATCCTCCAACTCTAATATCTGAGACATAAACTCCTACTTTTTTATTTTCTTTGGTGCTGCATTTCTCAGACCAAGCCATCGTTTCTGCTTCGGTTTTTTGGTAAGGATTTAAAGTTCCGACAGGATTTACACCTTCTTTGGTCATTGTAATTTTCGGGATGCTTCCATCTGCATTGTATTTAAACTCTTCAATAGCAGTAGAACGTCCATAACTTCCACCTTTTGGCAATAGACCTGTATGGTAAAATAGATAAGATTTTCCTTTATAATCTATAATTCCACCGTGATTAGTAAAACTATTGGTAGGTTGATCAGTCATTATTTTTCCTTGATATTTCCAAGGCCCTATTGGTGAATTGCTTGTTGCATAAGAAAGACATTCGGTATGATTTGTCATCCCAGCATACATCAGATAATAGAGATTATTTCTTTTGTAAAACCAAGGTCCTTCTACATAAACATCTTCGAATTTTTCTTGTTTTTGCAATACCTCATCGCTTTTTCCGGGACGTCTTAATCCGCCAAAAGCTTCTACAGATTGTGGCACTTCTATAACTTTTCCTTCGTAAGAAGTCATATCTTTATTGAGTTTTACATAAAAAAGATGACCATTTCCCCAATACAAGTATGTTTGTCCGTCATCATCAATAAAAACGGTAGGGTCTATATTATCCCAACTTCCTGTAGAAATTAAAGGTTTTCCTAGAGCATCTTTGTATGGACCAGTTGGGCTGTCTGAAACGGCTACACCAATCGCCATATTGTTATCAACAGTCTGTGCACAGATATACCAATAAAATTTTCCATTTCGTTCGATGCATTGTGCTGCCCAAGCTCTATCTCTAGCCCAAGAAAAAGATTCTAAAGAAATCGGCGAACCGTGGTCTGTCCAGTTCACCATATCGTCTGATGAATGCACGCGCCATTTGGTCATTGTATAGAAATCAAATCCGGGTTGATCATCTCCTGTAAAAACATACAACTTATTTTTATAAATCATAGGTGCAGGATCTGGTGTAAACTGAGTTTGTATTACTGGATTTTGGGCAAAAATAAAAGTACTCGCCAACAACAACGATAATGTAATATGTTTTGATTTTAATTGAATCATATTTAAATTATTTATTTGAAATGAATTTGTAAAAAGAAACGCCGTGCGCAGGAATATCCAACACTAAATTTCCTTTCTCTGAATTAATTTTTGCTATATCTTTTTGTCTCCAAAGATCTCTCACCACTTGGTTACCCGTAATTCCTATTTTTTTGAAATCTTTATAAGACATTTTTACTTTTTCTCTCCCGAAATTGGCAAAAGCAACCGCTTTTCCACCATCTTCAAGTTCTTTGACATAAATTCTAAGTTCACCAATCGTCTGCAGACAAACGCCTTGTTTTCCTAAAGCATCCTGATTTACAGCAATTACCTCATCGTTTGTTAAAAGATTTAAAGTAAAATCATCCAGTTTCTCAAGGTCGCAGCCAATCAGCAACGGTGCAGAAAAGATGCTCCAAAGACTGATGTGCAGATATTGTTCATCTGGTTTCAGACGACTCTGATGAGGATTTCCCCAACCTACAACACCTACCACCAACATATCGGGATCATTCCAATTTCCAGGTTTTGCATAAGGAGCAGCTTTATCCTGAGCCAATGCAATACTTTTTACACTTGCCCAAGTATCTGTAATATCATTGGTAGTTCGCCAAGATTGGGCATCAGATTCACCACCCCATTTCCAGACATCTCCCATTCCGTATTGACAAAGATTATACACAATATCTCTTGATTGCAGTTTCAAAAGATTTCCCATCAATTTAAATGGTTTAACGCCTTTATCTAAATCTCCACCACCCTGAAAATTAAGTGAAGAAACTTTGCTTGGGTCATTTTCCGGAAGACCATCCAATACACCACCATAGCTGCACCAGTCGTATTTCAGATAATCGACACCCCATTTTGCGTAGCTTTCGGCATCTTGTTTTTCATAACCATAACTTCCAGCACATCCACCACAAGTCCAAGGTCCTGGAGAAGAATAAATACCCATTTTAAGACCATTTCCGTGAATATAATCTCCAAGAGTTTTCATATCTGGAAATTTGGAATTGGTTAAAATATAACCGTTCTCATCACGCATTTTACCATTATAAGAAGTGTCTTTTCCGTCTCTGTTATATTGCCAAGAATCATCAATATTGATATAATTCCAGCCGTGATTTACCAGTCCAGATTTTACTAAAGCATCGACAGCACGTTTCACTTTATCGGCAGAAACTTCGTGCCCAAAACAGTTCCAACTGTTCCATCCCATCGTTGGTGTAAGGGCGATTCTGTCGCCAATTTCTATCCTTAATTTTTTTGAGGCTGAACCTTTTGCATTTTTAGCATTCAACACAACTTCATAAGTTCCTTTTATACCAATTTTTCCAGTGATAATTCCTGTTTGTGAATCTAATGTTAAACCATCTGGAAGATTTTTTGCAGAAAAAGTCATCGGTCTATCTCCTGTTGCTGCAACTCTAAACAAAAAAGGTGAATTTGGGCGACCGCCGTAAACACTCGCTGAATTTATTTTAGGTTTATCACTTGGTTTTGGTGTTAAAATATAAGGGATTGATGAAATAGGATTAAATGTTATCAGTTTTGCACCTTCTAAAATTTCAAACTTAGCATCTGCCCAATCTGCATGGTCATAATATGGACCATTTCCGCCATCAGTAACAATTAATTCTAATTGTTTGATTCCTTGCAAAGAAATATTTACGGGTTTTGCTTTGTCACCCAATTTCATTATTCCGCTTGACCAAAGTTTTTTATTATCTCCATAAATTTCAAATTCAACGGCGGGATCATGTCCTTTCATTTCATCATCCAATCCTACTGATGCGGAGAAATTCTTGGCTTTTCCATTTAAATTAATTAATAAAGAACTTTCGGCGTGTGTTCCGAAACCTCTGTCGAATGTTTCACCTGCAATTGTTATTTTTCTACCATCAACAGAGGTGTTTACGCTAGGTTTTCCGTTTCCTTGCGTGGCAACGCTCAAGTCTAATTTATCCAGCCAAACCACAGATTGCGCTTTGGAAATATTAACTGATAATAAAAGGATTATCGTAATTAAATATATTTTATTTTTCCACATATTTTTCACTAGATTATCTTTCGACTTTAAACACAATAGATGTTGCAAACGACATTTTTTTTGGACAGGTTATGGAAAGACCATCAGCTTCTAGTTTCCATTTTAATTTGCCCTTGTAGCCGAGTAATTTTACAGATTGAATTGCTTTGTCTAAGTATTTAGAATTGGTTCCAAGTGATTTAATTTTTATAGTTTCACCTCCTAAAGGTACATTCATACAAAAAACATAGAGAGAACCATTTTTACCTACTGTGAAACGGAAATCCTGAGTATCAAATCTAAAATCCGCTTGTTTTTTTGTCAAAGCACCACCTGGAAGTTGTTTCAGTTTATCATTAACAAGGTTTCCTTCTCCATGTATTTTCCAAGCGTGGCTACCATATACAGCTTCACCATTTTTATGCATCCAATTACCTACTTCTTTTAACATTTTAATGCTACCTTGGTCAAGTGAACCATCTGGTAACATTGCAATGTTGATAGCAACATTGCCATCTCTTGCAATAGCTTCAATTATATAGCGAATCATCATTCCTGAATCATAGGTAAAGTTTGGAGCGTAAAACCAATCTCCAACTGGAGCTTCGCCAATCCAAGGTTGATCTTTTTTTATATTTTCTGGTAATCCAAATTCTTCTGTATTTACAGTTCCATTAGTATTTTTTCTGAATTTTACAATACTAAATGTATCTACATTTCCACGTCTTTTAAGTGTTCTATTATAATAATCCGCCATAACAGTCTGCATAGCATTAGCTTTAATACCAGTTCCAGTTCCATTACCTGTAAATGGTCCTTGAACAGTTCCGTCTGTATAAATAAAATCTGGATCATAATGCTGTACTACATCCATCATTCTTAAAGCCCATTGTGTAGCATACCATTTGGCATAATCCAAATGATTTGTAAATATTCCTGCAGGTGCAGCAGACCAATCTGAATGTGCATTTTTATCAACGCCTTTGTATTCTCTAAGGTCTATACCATAAAGTAAGCGCGGATCATAACCTTCCCACCATTTTCCTTTACCATCGGCAAGAGTAAGGTTACCATCATAAGGAATCCCTTTTCTATCACCTATAATATCGCTTCCAAAAGCGGTTTGCCACCACCACCAAGTATATTCATGGTGAAAAGTTACACCATAACGCATTCCATTTGCACGACAAGCTTTCGCCCATTCTCCCAATAAATCTCTTTTGGGGCCAATATTTACAGAATTCCAAGGCTGGTATTTTGAATTCCATAAATCATAATTATCGTGATGAACTCCTTGAATCATCAAAAAACGAGCACCAGCTTCTTGATAGAGTTTTGTAAGTTCTTCGGGATTTAGTTTTATAGGATTCCAATCACGCAAAACTTCCTTATATCCAAATTCTGAAGGATGTCCATATTTTTTAAAATGGTTTTTATATGCCAATTTATCTGGTTTATACATATTTCGAGCATACCAATCTCCACTTTCGCCAGCTGATTGAGGGCCAAAATGAACCCAAATTCCAAATTTTGCATCACGAAGCCAAGAAGGTTCTCCCGGATAATTCTTCTGTATAGACTCCCAAGTTGGTTCAAATGGTCCTGATTCAATAGGAATATTAAGATTTATTTCAGAAAAAGTCTTCCAATCCCCCATTCTTACACTATCAATAGGCTGTTTTGCTGGAATTGAGGGAAATGCTGGTAATAAATAATCTTCTGTATTTGATTTTGAATCTAGGATTTTATTTTGAGCATTTAAACTCAAATATGAAATTAGAATTACAGAAAGTACTAATAATGGCTTTTTCATATTTATCAATAATTTAACTATTTTAAAAACTTAATTTATATTCTATAATCTTTCTAATCGTTATAAACAATTAGAATACTTTAGTTATTTCCTAAAAACTTCCACCAATCAAAATAGAAAAGGTCTCCATTTCCTTTGAAAACAAAATACAAATCGTGAATGCCTTTGATATTTTTTACTGGAGTTGTAATGGTTTTAAAAATATCACCTTCCGCTTTTCCTGTCACTTTTACAGTTCCTAAAAGCTGTCCTTCCAAAGAATCAGTTCTAATTTCTATATTTCCACCGTACAAAGCTGCTACAGATACTTCTATAGATTGTGTTCCTTTAGAAAAATCTACTCCTTGAACTTTGATATAATCACCATTGTTAATAGACGAAACAACCATTCTATCAGTAATTTTTTTGCCTGTATCATACGGATTATTTCTTTCCCATTCCGTCATTTTTTCTGTTTTCAAACCTTCACTAAAAGCAATTGTTTCGGCTTCTACTCTGTTGTATGGATTAAGAGTTTCGATTCTTTTTACACCATCAGGATTCCAAAAAGGAAGTTTCTGGATCGTTCCATCAGCATTATATTTCATTGCACTTACACAAACAGAACGGCGCTCATAATGTTTGCTCATCGTGTGTTTACTAATATTATAATTGAATCCGAAAACGTAAGATTTTCCTTTATAATCAATAATTCCGGGATGATTTCCGTTGGAACGTTTGTCGCTGTCCATAATCATTCCTTTATGTTCCCAAGGTCCGGTTGCTGATTTTGCCATTGCATAACCGATTCCTTCCGGACAACAAGTAGATGCATAAGCCATATAATAATTTTCGTTTTTCTTCCAAACCCAAGGTCCTTCCTGATAATGAAACGGGTCCGGCGAAACCTTCACTTTGGCAATCGAAGGATCTTTTACAATGTCGCCATTTACAGAAATCATATCTTCATTCAGCTTGACGTACCAAAGATTTGGATTTCCCCAATAGAGATATGCTTGCCCATCATCATCAATCAAAACAGTTGGGTCAATATCATCACTTGAATTTTTTACCAAAGGTTTTCCGATAGGATCTTTGAAAGGACCATATGGACTATCGGCTACCAAAACACCGATTCCTCTTTGTCCTGGCATCGGGCAATACATATAGAATTTACCGTTTCTCTCAATAACTTGTGGCGCCCAAGCTCCGTTTTCTGGATCTGTCCATTTGAAATCTTTGAGGGAAGCTACAATTCCGTGGTCAGTCCAGTTGACCATATCTGTGGACGTGTACAGCAACCAATTTTTCATTTTAAATCCGAAAGCATCATCTTCATCATGGCTGGTATAAAGAAAAACTGTATCTTTATAAACCATAGGCGCTGGATCTGCGGTAAATTTGGTTTGGATGATTGGATTTTGGGCGTTCAGTGATATTCCTAGTAGTAACAACCCAAAATTCAATATATGTTTCTTTATCATATTAACTATTTTTCGAATTAATATTTAATGATTTGTTCCGTCCAGGTTGGCGGACTAATGAAAAACATTCCGTCTTTATAATGTACTGGCTCAATTCCCATTTGCGGCCCAAGTTCCCAAGGTTCGAAGGTCTGACTGTACGGATACGGTCGTTTTTCGTACATAAAATAATGACAGGAATTCCAGAGATTTCCGTCCGGACCGATGAATAATGCATTGTGCCCAGTTTCCTGATAAGGGTCTTCGGTATCTGTAAACTGTAGGTTTTCATAACCGTTACTTTTTGCCATTTCAGTTCGATAGCCTTTTTTGCGGGTTCCGAAAATCGGTTCAGGGGAAGCGAGTTCCCAAGGTCCTAGCGGTGATTTTGATTTCAGCAAACCAACTTCATAACCTCTTGTCCACGTGGAAAAAAACATAAAATAGGTTCCTTCTTTTTTAGTAACGAAAGGTCCTTCAATGCCACCAACCATCCATTCTGACCAGCCTGGTTGCTTTTTATCTAAGAATTTTTGAATAGGTGTGGTCAATTTTCCTGTTTTTAAATCAATTTTAGCCTGAAATAATCCATTTCCGCTGCAATAGAGATAGACCTGTCCGTCCTCATCCTCGAACAAAGTGGCATCGTTGTTATATTGTGGAGTAAGCGGGCCATTCAGCAGTTTATAAGGACCGGTCACTTTATCAGCCGAAAACAGCCAAATGCTGTGTGTCGCCATTCCTTTCGGGTCTTCTTTGGTTACTTTTCCGCTATTGACAATCAAATAATATTTTCCTTTGATGAAATGAATTTCAGGAGCCCAAAAACGACCGTCATAAGGGCAATCTTTGGGAAGCTTTTTAGCATCAATTAAAAAAGAATGCTGTTTCCAATTCACCAAATCTTTTGAAACCAACATCCGGACTCCGGGGTTTTTGCCTTCCCAGACAGGATTGGAAGTTCCCACGCAATACCATAAATCATCAACCTTAATAATGAAATGGTCTCGCATAGAAATGGCAGAATCTCTAGTAATCGGGTTGGTATATCGGAATTCTTTCTGTAAGGAAGTTTTGCTTTTTTCAGTCTGAGCAAACGCATTATTCAGAGCAAAAAGGAATACTGAAAATGTCTGAATATTTTTAAATATCTTCATAATTCTAATTTTATCTTTTGTATGGACTTTCATCCATTTTCAAATACGTTTCTTCATAGCCACCATTGTCAATGATGATTTTGTGCAAAACAATTCCCAGGTCAAGAGGTTCTACAGTCAAAGTAAAATTGCCGTTTTGATTTGCCGGAACAGTGAATGTTTCAACTTTTTCCACAATTCTTGCTGCTGCGGCAGGATACATTTTGGTATAATTGTTTGCCCAGGTCAAATCCTGATTAAGACCGATGATTTTTGAATTGTTTTTACCGAGATAAGCCTTTACACTGTGTCCACCTTTTTTAAACGGAAGCGTGGAATCAAAAATGAAATGAATTTTCACCTTGGAAGGTTGAGTTTTCAGATTAAATTGATAGGTTATCGCTGAACCAGTAGTTTTCTCCGTGTAAGGCATCAATGCAATCCCGGAAAGCGTTCTTCCCAAATCAGAAATGACCGTCCATTTTGTATTTGCTGAAGCTTTAACTTCAAAGAAATGTTCGGCTTCCATTGCAATGACACCGTTCTTTTCTTCAAAAATGTAACCGCCTGTTTTTGCTTCTTCTTTCGTAATTCTGTAAACGGTTGGCTTGATATTTCCCTCTTTCGGTTCGTCCCAGTATTTGTATCCGATGTGCGTCTGGTCCATCATATGATTCCATTTTCCGTTGGAAATATTGAGGTTATAATCTTTTGTATATTCTGCATCTCTGGCGAAACATTCATCGGCATAATCTGCCCAATAATTGGCTTTTAAATCTTTTTCTGCTGCCAGTTTGTGATTCATTGCAACAGCATAATACATATCGTAAAGATTAGCCATCGCACGAACTGGATGTAAAACAATCTGTTTATATGTATCTTTATAGGCCTCATCTAAATTGATAAACTGTCTCAAAGCTCTTGTTTCCAAAGCTAAATATGCATCTCTTACCTGCAAAAATTCACCACTTTGAAGATTGTAGGTTTTATCGTTCAGCATTTCTGCCGAAACTCTTGAATTGTATTTACAGTAAAGATTAATAATTTCTGCAATTTCCTTTGCATTGGTCTTTCCAAAATGTTCTTCTGCAAATTTCACCGAATAATTTTCAAGATTATCCTGTGTAAAAGAAGTGGGATTCCACGCCATATTCAGGAAGAAATCCATTGGATATTCGTTGGGTTTTAAATCACCGACATTCAGAATCCAGATTTTATCAACGCCATAACTGTACGTCAACTGCAACTGTTCCCACATATGCGGAATCTGAGTCATATTCAGCCATTGATAAGCTCTCGGAGCACCGTGCAAATCGACGTGGTAATACATTCCGTAACCGCCCGGATGCTTTTTGGAATTCAGTTCAGGAAGTCGTCGCACATTTCCCCAATTATCATCGCAAAGCAAAATAATGACATCGTCCGGAACTTTCATTCCCTGGTCGTAATATTCCAAAACTTCACTATACAGAGCCCAAAGCTGAGGTGTCTTTTTTACAGGTTTTCCAGTCACTTTTTCAATGACTTTTCTTTGGTCATTCATTATCTGCTCCAATTGTTTGAAATTGGCTTCAGCACTTCCCAAATCGGTCATAGGCTCGTCTCCATCGCCACGCATTCCCATTGTTATGAGATTGTCATAATTTTTATTACGATTGAATCCATCTTCCCAGAATTTCAGGAGTGCTTCTTTGTTAGTGTGATAATTCCATTCTCCGTTTCCGTATTCTTTGCGGTGATTTCCCCATTCTTTTTGGGCACGCATCATCGGTTCGTGGTGTGAAGTTCCCATTACGATTCCATACTCATCGGCTACTTTTGGATTGAGCGGATCGTCTTCATTAAAGGCTTTTCCCCACATTGCAGGCCAAAGATAGTTAGCTCTTAACCTCAACAACAATTCAAACATATTCGCATACATCTTGCTGTTGATGCCTCCGAATTTTGTTCTTGCCCAGGTTCCGAAAGCGGGTTCTTCATCATTGATGAAAATACCTCGGTATTTCACTTTTGGTTCGCCCGAAGCAAAATATCCTGGAACGACATAGGCCGAAGAACGTTTTTTTACAGGAACATCATTCCAGTAGTACCAAGGCGAAACGCCGAGCTGTTTTGAGATTTCATAAATTCCGTAAATAGTTCCCCGTCTGTCGCTTCCTGCGATAATAAGCTGTTTTTTAGACTTTGAATTTTCTATAGTTGTTATCACAAAACTTTCCCACTTTCCTTTCAAATCTTTGGCATTGATTTTTTTGGAGGAAATCAATTGGTCAATTTGTTTACTGGTTCCGACCGTTCCTATGACGATTTCAAATTCGCCGATAGTTTCTATTGTAGAAAGATTGGGTAATTTACCTGTAACTTTCTGAATGTCGGTCTGTAAATCTTTTGCAGCGCGAATGACGGCAACATTTTCTGATGGGTCATAAAACAAGTCTGCAACTTTTCCTTCTTTTGAAACAACGGGAAAACCATTATCATCTGAAATGATATTTTCTGTGATTCCTGAGGTTTGCTGGGCAAAAATTCTTGCTGCAAAAAACAGAAACAGGATGAATAGCTTATTATTTATCTGACAGTTTTTCATTAATAAGTTTTATCATTTAAAATCTACAGTCACTTTCTTACCTGCATAACTCACCGATTTCTGCTGACCATCAGGAAGAATCAGATTAAAATTTCTTTTCTCAATCATACCTTTAAAATTTCCTTTTCGGGAGTCTATCGTCAAGGTTTTTGATTTTTCGTTCAAATGAAAAGGGATTTCAGTGTAATCGCCTTTTTCGTAATTGTAATTATCGAATTCATCTTCATACAATACAAAATCTGAATCAGCTCCAAGATAGACTTTTACGGTAAGATTGTCCCATTTTTTTTCTGTCGCATATTGCACATCAGAACCAAACGGAATGATACTTCCTGCCTTAATATATAATGGAATACTTTGAATGTTAACCGTTTTTTCAATTTCCTGACCGCCTTTGTGTTTTTCATTCGTCCAGAAATCAAACCAGTCTGAACCTGCTGGAAGATAAACTTTTACAGTTTTATTTTGGGTAAAATCTATATTGGAAATTGAATTTTCTTTTTTACTAGCATCAGTTTTGTTCCAACCTTCATTTTCATCGGTTTTTACAATTTTTTCTGGAGTATATTGAGCATTCAATATCGGAGCAACTAAGAATGATTTACCGAAAAGATATTCATTATTGACATCCCAAGTTTTTTTGTCTGATGAAAAATCCATCGAAAGAGCTCTCAAAAAACTCGAATTATTTTTAGAAACATCCCAAGAGGTAGAATAAATGTAAGGCAACATACTGTAACGCAATTTTATGAATTTCTCTATCGCATCATAAACTACATCTCCTTTTTTTCCAAACTGATAAATTTCTCTTGGTACATCCGTTCCGTGCGAACGCATCATTGGTGTGAAAGTTCCGTATTGCAACCATCGAACGTACAATTCCTGAAACATCGGATTGTTGGCACCTCCATTTCTTTTATAAACGCCAGCAAAGAAACCGCCGATATCTGAATTAAAATTTGGATTACCAGTTAAACTAAAATTCAAACCAGCAGGAATCTGATTTCGTAAAGATTCCCAAGAAGAATTAACGTCTCCCGACCAAGTGTTTGCAGCATATCTCTGTTGACCAGCAAAAGCAGACCTTGTGAGAATAAAAACTCTTTTATCATTGGTAGTTTCACGCTGATGGTCATAAACCCCGCCAACCGTCATTAGTGGATACGCATTTCTCACTTTTCGGAATGAACCAAGGTAGGTTTTGGTATCTAAATCTTCTGGTTTTTGGCTTAAATGGTCGGGTTCTGTAGAATCCATCCACCAAGAATCTACGCCCAGACTGAAAACGCCTTTGTTCAAATATTTCCAGTAAATATTTCTCGCTTCGGGATTGTAGGCATCGTAAACACGTACTCCAGAAGGATAATTCATATCAGGAGGCCAGACTTCTCTGCCTGATTCTGGCCAGGTTTTGAAATTGAAAAGCATTCCTTTTTGGTCCATTTCTCGATATTGATTGGTCATTGGTCCGAAAGAAGACCAAATAGAAACGGAGAGATGTGCATTCATATCGTGAATATTCTGAATCATTTTTTTGGCATCGGGAAAATCTGGACTGATAAAATCCATTGCATTCCATTGATAATTATTTCCCCAATACTGCCAATCCTGGATAATTCCGTCTAAAGGAACTTGTAAATCACGGTATTTTTTAACAACATCTACCAATTCGTCTTGACTTTTATAGCGTTCTTTGCTTTGCCAATAGCCATAAGTCCACAATGGTAACATCGGCACATTTCCTGTAAGCTTTCGCATTTCTGCAACCACACCATCTGCATTTTTTCCGTAGATAAAGTAATAATCTACAATATCTCCTACTTCAGAAGAAAAAGATGTTTTCTGCGGCGTGTCTGTAAATTGTGTAGGAGAATAATTATCCCAAAAAATACCGTAACCTTTTACAGACTGAAAAAAAGGCACAAAATCCCAAGTGTTATTTTGAATCATCTTCACATCTGTATTTCGCTGAGACATTTTTCCGTTTTGTAGAATTCCTAAACCATAAATTGGCTCATCTTTTTCCAACTGAAAAGACTGAAAAACAGAATAGGTTTGATTTCCAGCATCATTAAATGGTGTAAAACCACTTTCAAGTTCTTTTACAAGTTCTTGATTAGATAAGGATTTAAAATTTATTTTTCCATTTTCTGGATTAATGAAAATTTGTAAATCAGCCGTTTTTAATGAAATAATATTCTTGTTTTCTGAAACTGAAAATTGAGTTTTCTGTTCTTTTTTAATAACCGACAGACTATTTTTTTCTGATGGTTTTCCAATGGGATATTTAATTATTCGAACGATATTCGAACTATAAAATTTAATTTCTGTAGTTGTATTTTCTTTAGAAAAAATGATTCCATAATCATTCTTATGGTAAGATTGAGCATGATAATTCTCGCCCCATCCCCACATTATGAAAAAGGTAAAAATATATCTAATGAAGGTATTTTTCTGAAAATTCATTTTTTCTTTAATTAAGATTGAACTTAAACTAACTAAACAGATTTTTATGAATTAATATAAATCTATTAATTTTTAAAAAGCAACTGTGCAAACTGATACAAATTATTTCTCCAAACTGGCCAAGTATGACCACCAGGATATTCAGAATAAGAGTATTTAATGCCTAATTCGTCTAATTTTTTGATCATAATCTGACAGTTTTTGTAAGCAATATCTTCTTTTCCGCCCATTGAAATCCAAAAATTTTTGATATTCGAATTAAATTTAGAGGGATTTTCGTTTAGAATTTTATACTCATTATCTGCTACATTTTGTAACAAAGGAAGCATCCATCCGGAACTGAAAACGCCCAAAGAAGAGAACATTTCGGAATTATGCACTCCTGTGTAAAGGGTGTAAATTCCGCCCATTGAAAGCCCTGCCAAAGCTCTGTTTGCAGCATCTTTTTTCACTCTGAACTGATTTTCTGTAAAAGGAATTACAGATTCTTTCAATTCTCTTTCAAACATTTGAAGATTTCTAGCTCCGAAACTTCCTAAACCAGCTGGCCCTATATTAGCATCTGGCATCACAATCACCATCGGTTTTGCCTTACCATCTGCAATTAAATTATCTAAGATTAAATTGGTTTTTCCTTGGGTAGCCCAACCACTTTCGTCTTCTCCGCCACCGTGCAAGATGTATAAAACAGGATAAGATTCACTCAAATTTTTGTCGTAACCTGGTGGTGTATAGATGAAAACTCTTCGCCAAGAATTAGTCACTTTTGAGAAAAAATTCTGAATTCTAATATCACCGTGAGGTACATCTCTTAGAGCATAATATTGATCTCCCGAAAACGGAACTTCAATTCCACTAGCATATCTTCCCATTCCGTAAAAAGTTTTGCTAGAAGGATCTGCAACAGGTACATTATCAATCAATAAAGAATAATAATGAAAACCTTCGCTCAAGGAATCTGTAGTGGCGGTCCAAATACCATCTACTTCTTTTTTGAGGTCATATTTTTTACCTAAATCCAATTGGACTTTTTGTGCTTCAGGTGCTTTTACTCTAAAAATGGCTTTTCCATTAGATAAAATCTGAGGAAATTGAGCATTTCTGATATTAGATTCTGCTGGCGTTCCATAAACCGTAAAATCTGAAAAAGTAGTTTTATCAACAGGTTTAAAAATCAACTGAGAGAAAATATACAAATCGTTTTTCCAAACTTTGAAATCGTGACCACCTGGTTCTATGTAGAAAATATGTGGGATTTTATTCTGATTAAGATAATCGCTAGTTCTTTTGCTAAAAGACATCAATCCATCAGCGTCACCACAAGAAATCCAAAGAAGTTTTAAATCAAGAGCTTTTTTAGGATTAGGAAGCAATTGCTGAGGTTCTTTGGTATTGGGTGCTGAAGAAAAACCACCTACCCAAGCAAATTTATCGATGTTTCCTAGTCCGAAATTAAGAGTTTGTCCGCCTCCCATAGACAACCCTGCAATGGCGCGGTTTTCTCTATCTTTTTTTACAGGAAATTTCTTTTCTACAAAAGGAATCAGGTCATTTAATAAATCTTTTTCGAAAGTTGCGAAAGCTTCTACTTTATCTTTCGCCATAATATTACCAGTAGCTCTATCATCTTTCATGGCTCTACCATTGGGTAAAACTACAATCATAGAAGCAAGTTTTCCTTCGGAATATAAATTATCTAAAATTATTTGAGGTGTTCCGTTTTTGTACCACTCTTTTTCATCACCACCAATCCCATGAAGAAGATATAAAACAGGATATTTTTTACTTTTATTAAATCCTGGCGGTGTATAAATTAAGGCTTTTCTTACCGTTCCTACCGTTTTGGAAGGATATTGAATGCTATCAATTTTACCATGAGGAATCTCCTTTTTAAGAACATCAAAACCTTGTGGAGCTTGTTTTTGAAAATTCTGCGCAGAAGCTAAAATTCCTACACAAGAAAAAGCTAAAGCTAAAAGAAATGAATTTTTCATAATTTTTTATTTGTATTTTTTACACTTATTATTTAGGATAAAAAAAATATTATTTTCTAAAATTTAAAGAATTAATCTTCTACATCAATTCTTTTATAATCGAAAAAATCGACATCTATATAACCACCCAAATTCTTAGTAGCATAGTTGAATATTGCAAATTTAGATCCCATAAAAAATCTTCTATAATCGAAAATCATTTTATAATCTGTTGCCATTTCCGTCCAGTTTTTTTGGTCTGTACTGTAAGAGAAACTAGCCAAATCTTTACCCAAGTTAAAATCTGCATCTATGCGAAGAAAAACTTTATCAGCACTCAAAAGAATGCGTTTCTTTTCTTCTTTTTTCACCTCAGTAATGGTTTTGGTTTTATTATCTAAACTCACCGAATTTGTAGAAAAAACAATGTACTTTTTCTTGCCTTCTTTCACCACAGACAAAACTCCAGAATCACCATTGAATGCACTGAAACCAGCAACATCACCATCTTTCATTCCTTTTAAATCTATAGCTACAATTCCTCTAGATTTAGGACCTTCCATTCTTTGGGTTAAGGTATTGGGAGCTGCATACAGATTATCTACTATTCTACTGGTTTTCAACCTCATAAAACCTTTCCTTTCTGATAAAGACCAAGCATTTTTAACAGGATTGTGGTTCCATTGCCATTGAATTTTGAGTTGGTCAGAAAAAAAGTTATCACTTTCCACCAAATAATTTTTAGCTTTAAATGGTGGAAGCAAAACCTCAGCATGAAGCGGAACTTTACCATTTTCTCCTAAAACAGGCCAATCATTTTCCCATTTCACAGGCAATAAAATAGGAACACGCCCTACTCCATTTCTATCTTGAAAAATCAATGAATACCAATTGCTATTCTTATCATCAATTAAAGCACCTTGACCTACATACGGAAAATTTAGAAAATTGTCTTCCATTAAAACCTTCTTTTCATACGGTCCAGTTATTTTATCTGCTCTGTAAACTACTTGTCTTCTCTTTCCTTTTTGAGGCCAAGAAATCATCATCAGATAATATTTACCGTCTTTTTTTATCACTTGATTTCCTTCTAAAAGACCTGTTTCTTCTGCATCTCGTTGAAAAATTTCTGTACCTTCCTGGTTGCCGATAACATTTTTAAAATCTGAACTTAATTCGAAAACTTTATTAGAAGTATAGACATACACTCTATCATCTTCATCAAAAAACAAAGAAGCATCATGAAAATGTCTGGTTCTGGTAATCAGTTTCCAATTTCCTTTTTCAGGATTTTCTGTTACGTAGATGTATGATTTGAAAGGTTCATCATTAGGTGAAAAAAGCACATAATATTTCCCTTTGTGATAACGGATAGACGAAGCCCATTGTCCGCGACCATATACCGTTCCGTCTAATAAATCATATTTAGAATTGTCATTTAAAGTATCAAAAACATAACTCACCATTTCCCAATGTACCAAATCTTTAGAATGCATTATAGGAGCTCCTGGCATCAAATGCATAGTAGTACTGATGAGATAAAAATCATCACCATTTCTGGTAATAGATAAATCTGGAACATCTGCCCAAATTATGGGATTGGTAAATTTTGTGGTAACATTTTCTTTATTTACAGGTTTTATCTGGGCTGCACAATTTTGCAACCCAGTAAAACTTGTAAAAATGATACAAATAAATAGTACTGAAAAACACTTCATTTTAAAATTTCTTAAGGTTTAATATCATTAGATGATGTAGAATACAAACCAATAAGACTTCCTGTGAAACCACCTGCTACATTGGTAGATAAAATATCTCCAGATACGGTTCCACCGATATTTTTATAGTTTTTACCGTCTAGCGAATAGGCAAAAGTATATTCGTCTCCTTTAGCAATTACTTGCAACTGAATTGCGGTGTAAGATGGTAATTTTTCGCTGGCAATAATAGTTGAGTTTCCTTTTTCAGTTCTCTCCAAAACAGCATAAAAATCTTTGTCTTTTTTAGTAATTCCTAATACATAATTAAATGTTTCGCTTTGGTAACAGGTAATTCCTGCCAAATCTTTTTCGGATTTTGGTTTATATTTCAATGTAACAGAAGCATCAAACGACGAATGCTGTTGTCTGTGAAACAATGCAGAAATTGGCGCTAATGCTTTGATATTATTTTCAAAAGGAATTACTTTTACCCCTTCTTTTGTAACGGAAATAAATTCTTCTCTAGGTCCTCTCATTGCAATCCATCTATAATCAAGATTAGGTTTGTTTAAAGGGTCTGAGAAAGTGAAATTTCCGTTCGGGAAAAATCCGTTTTGTCCAGTCTGATTGGTAACACCATTTGGTAATTTCAATTTTGGTTTTAAAGGAACCAAGCCGTTTTCAAAAACAGGAAATTCTCCGCTCCAATCTACTGGCAACATAAAAGTTTCTCTACCAGAATTTACACGATTTTTTTCGTTAGGACGAATTCCTAAAAACACACCATAATATTTTCCGTCTGGAGTTTCTACCAAATCTGCATGACCAGTCCAATCCATTTTATTTTTTCGGTCTTTCGGGAAATAGCGTTGCGTAAGAATAGGATTATTAGCTGCCGGAATAAATGGGCCTTTCGGACTATTGCTCACAAAAACAACTTCGCTGTGCCAATCTCCTGTTCCGCCTTCTGCACACATTAGATAATATTTTCCGTTTTTCTTGTAAATATGTGGTCCTTCAATCCAAATTGGTTTTTGAGAAAGATCTACACCACCATTTACAATAATTTTATCAGAACCTGCCACTATTTGGTCTTTTTCTAAATCATAATCCCAAATTTTAATCACACGATGACCATTATACAATTCAGTTCCTTTTGGTGGAGCATCGTTATGAACTACATACGCTTTCCCGTCATCATCAAAGAAAAGTGAAGGGTCTATTCCGTCAAAATTAAGTTTTTGAACTTCACTCCAACCTTTTGCAGGATCTTTGGTTTTTACCACCATATTTCCGATTCCACCAGCAAACTGAGTGGTAATCATATAAAAAGTATCGTTATTTTTATTGTATTTAATATCTGGAGCATAAATCCCGTGAGAAACACCAGATTTCTCTACTAATAATTGAGATGGTCTGTCTAAAACGTGACCAATTTGTTTCCAATTCACTAAATCTTTAGAAGTAAAAATAGGCACCCCTGGAAACATAGAAAATGAAGAATTTACCAAATAATAATCTTCTCCTTTTCTGGTAATACTAGGATCCGGATAACAACCCTGAAGAATAGGTGTGTAAAATTCGTCTGGTTTTAATGGATTTTCATTATAAATATTATCATTTCCTTTGTATGTAAAATTGGAAAAAACAGGCGCATCTTTTACATTTTTTGTAATTTTTTGCGAAGATGCATAATTAAATGAAAGCAATGCAGACATCGTTAAAGCAACAGTTTTTGCTTTTAAAAAATTTGGTTTTTCTATTTTAAATTTCATTTTAAAAATATTTTATTTCTTAATTATTAAAGTATAAGTTTTACCAGCCTCTGTATCAAAATCATACAAAAATGTAGGTTTTAATACCACTTCATTCAGCTTAGCCTCAGCAGAAATGATAGGTTTTTTAATTTTTGGAATTTCAAAAAATGGATTAGGATTATCTCCTTTTGCATTGTTCAATTTTAATTTTCCGAGAAGTTCTACTTCATTAGGAACACGAATTCTACAATTTCCTCCTAAATTTGATTTAATCGTAATTTTAGCAATTTGATTATTTTCCCAAACTAAATTCACTTCAAAACCACCGTAAGTTCTCAATCCAGTGATTTTTCCGTTTTTCCATTCATCAGGAAGAGCTGGTAAAATATCGATGCTGCCATTTTGCGTTTGAAGAAGCATTTCTGTAATACCAGAAGTACAACCAAAATTACCATCAATTTGGAACGGTGGATGTGCATCAAATAAATTGGCATACGTGCCACCTCTCTCCCCCCAACCGTCTTTTTCTACCAAAGATAATTGGTCTTTAATTAATTTATAAGCGTGATTTCCGTCTAATAATTTTGCCCAAAGATTAACTTTCCAGCCCATACTCCAACCTGTAGAAACATCACCACGATGTATTAAAACCGTTTTAGAAGCATCAAAAAGTTCTGGTGTAGTAATTGGATTAATTTGATTACTAGGAAACAAACCATACAAATGAGAAATGTGTCTGTGTTTATCATTCGGATTATCCCAATCTTCTATCCATTCTTGCAACTGACCATATTTCCCAATTTGCATTGGCGGAAGACGGTCTATAATGTTCTCCCATTTAGCTATTTGTTCTTGGTCTTGATTTAAAATCTGTGCTGCCAAAATGGTTTTAGACAAAAGGTCAAAAACAAGTTGATTATCCATTGTATTTCCTGCCGCTAGAGCGCTACCTTGATGCTCTTGTGGGAGGTTTTCGGGGGATACAGATGGACTTACCACTAACCATTTATGGGTAGGTTCTTCTATTAAAAAATCTTCGTAAAAAATACTGGCAGATTTCAAAACAGGATAAATAGATTTCAAATAATTTTTGTCTCCGTTGTATAAATATTTTCCCCAAAGATGTTGAGAAAGCCAAGCTCCGCCCATAGGCCAAAGTCCTGCATTTGCAAAATCTACAACACCTGTAATTCTCCAAATATCTGTATTATGATGCGCTACCCAACCTCTGCTTTTGTACATTATTTTTGCAGTTTCAGTTCCTGTTTCGCTTAAATCTTTAATCATTTGAATTAAAGGTTGGTGCATTTCTGGGAGATTGGTTTTTTCGGCAGGCCAGTAGTTCATCTCCGTGTTAATGTTGATGGTGTATTTACTATCCCAAGCAGGATTGTTGCTTCCGTTCCAGATGCCTTGCAAATTGGAAACTTGACCATCTGGTTGTGAAGAACTGATGAGAAGATAACGCCCAAATTGATAATAAAGACTAACCAAAGCTGGATCATAAGATATAGCAAAATTTTTAACTCTTTGGTCTGTTGGTAATTTTGCGGCTTCAGAAATTCCCAAATCAAAATCTACTCTTTTGAAATATTTTTGATAAGTTTTGATATGATTTTCTAAGAGCGATTGATAAGTTTTTTTGGAGGCTTTAGCTAGAAAATTATTGGATTTTAAAGTCTCATTGGTATCGAGAGTTTTGTAATTAGTAAAATTGGTTGCCATTGAGACCAAAATAAGCACCTCGTTTGCGTGGCTTACATTGATACCATTTTCTTTGACAGTTTTTATACCGCCGAAGGTAATAATATTGGCTGTGGCATTGTATTTTACTTGTCCTGAAACTCCTTCGTGTGAGCTAGAAATCCCCGTCATTTCTAAAGTATGATTATCTAAAGCTTTTGATGTTTTTTGTAATTCTCCATCAAAATATGTGGTAAAAGATAGCTTGCCTTTTTGGCTAGCTGTAAGTCTTATCACAATCACTTGATCTGGTTCTGATGCGAACACTTCTCTTTTGTAAGTTACTCCATTTGCTGTAAATGTAGTGGTAGCAAGAGCTTTTTCTATATCTAATTCTCTGTAAAAATTGGTAAAATTATTTGCATTTTCGAAATCAATATTAAGATTTCCTATATTTTGAAATTTAGAACCATGTAGTTTTTTTGCGGTTAGTCCTTTATTGGCTAGATTTTCGGCTTTTTTATAATTTTTTTCAAAAATATAATAGCGAACAGAGTCTAGCACATTGGCACCATCTGGATTATCATTTCTGGAAGGACCACCTGACCAGAATGTGCTCTCATTAAGTTGAAGTTTTTCTTTAGAAGGATTACCAAAAATCATGGCTGCTATTCTGCCGTTTCCTATTGGCAGAGCTTCTACCCATTGTTTTGCAGGTTGGTTATACCATAGTTTTAATCTTTTATCACTCTGCTGTGCAAAGCTAAGATTACAGAGTACAAAACTTAATAATAACTTAATAAAAGTATTCCTGAGCTTCATAAAATTCCTTTTTTGGATTGTATTCTGTATTGATTTTATTTTAAAAGAAGGCTTCACAGATTAACCTGTGAAGCCAATCTCCTAAAATATCTATTTTATGTGAAAGAAACTAATTTCATTTCTTATAATTATAGAATTCTAATAGGAATTAAGAAAATTCTTTAATTAATATTTTTATTCTTATAAGATTTCTTAAAGTATATTTTAAATTCTATAATTTTTATCCCAATATCTAGATTAATATCCAGGGTTTTGGAATTTTGCTTTTTCTTCTGCAGTAATTTCCATTAAGTCTAATTGTCCTTGAGGAATTGGTCTTAAATAATGGAATGGTTGGATATTACGCGTAACTGTTTTTGGAGTATGACTTCCATAATTTGGATCACA
>APMI01006686.1_pt1 | contig 26806 bp, 20 predicted proteins | sample 667938 | NCBI WGS metagenome assembly APMI01 (sample SAMN01084076, study PRJNA167559) | wastewater metagenome | biome: Wastewater | place: Denmark: Ejby Moelle, Odense | collected 2011-11-28
GGGGGATTCTTCGATCGCACCCTGGCGGCGCGAAGCCCGGCGCCGATCTCCGTCGGGGTGGGGTTCGAGTTGGGGCGTGTCGACAGCATCCGGCCCGAACCACACGATATGCCGCTCGATTGGATCGTGACAGAAAGCGGCACGTTCGGGCCGTTTCGCGGCAAGAACGGTATTTGATCTGGCAGCTTGCGCTAAACATCGGCGCGGTACACCATTCGCGCCTTCCAAAATGCCGTACTGCTGATGTCTCTAGCGTCTTTCGTTGCCTGGGTGATTTGCGGTTTCGCCCGCATGTTGACCGGTGTCCAGGCTCGCTGGCTCGGATGCGCGCCTGCGCCCGTCCAGCGCATCTACTTCGCCAACCACTCCAGCCACGTCGATTTTGTGCTGATCTGGGCGAGTTTGCCCAAGTCGCTGCGCCGTCGTACGCGCCCGGTGGCGGGCTCCGATTACTGGGAAAAGTCGGCCGTCCGCCGCTTCTTGATCCATCAGGTGTTCCGTGCCGTGCTGGTCGACCGTGCGCGCAGTGGCGGTTGCGATCCGTTGGAGGTGATGCGGGCCGCGTTGGACGCGGGCGACTCCTTGATCATCTTCCCGGAGGGCACGCGCAACCTCGGTGATGAGCTGTTGCCCTTCAAGGGCGGCTTGTTCCACTTGGCCGAGAGCCATCCGAAGGTGGAGCTGGTGCCGGTGTGGCTGGCCAACCTCAACCGCGTGCTGCCCAAGGGCCAGATTCTGCCGGTGCCGCTGATCTGCACCGTAGGCTTTGGCGAGCCGATCGGGCTGGCGCAGGATGAGGATCGCGACGACTTCCTTCACCGCGCGCGCAGCGTGCTGCAATCCTGGGCGCCGAAGGGTGAGGAGCCGCTCGAATGATGTCGATCGACCTCTCCAAGCTGCCGGTACCACCGTGGACCGGGCCAACGCTCGGCCCCCGCACGACCACGGCGCTACTGTTCGCCGGCGTGTTTCTGGTGTTGATTCTCGCCACGCTGTTCGGGCGCTATCTTCGTCGCCGCGTGCGTGGCCGCCGTGTCGGCGTGATCGAGAGCTACGTTGCGCGCGTGCGCGGCTGGTGGATCATGGTGGCGTGGATCGGCGTCGCCTTCCTCGCCGGTCGAAAGGGGGTGGCGCTGCTGTTCGCCTTTGCGTCGTTCGGCACGCTGCGTGAGTTCATCACGCTGTCTCCAACGCGCTTGGGCGACCACTGGACGCTGCTGGCGGCCTTCTTCCTCGTGCTGCCGCTGCACTACCTTGGCGTGTGGCACGGCTGGCTGACCTTCACCGAGCTCTGGGTGCCGGTTTTCGCCTTCCTGTTCCTGCCCATCATTTCGGCGCTGCGCGGCGACGCCAAACGCTTCATGGATCGCGCAGCCAACGTGCAGTGGGGGCTGATGATCTGCGTCTACTGCCTCTCCAACGTGCCGCAACTGCTGGGCCTTCGCATCAACGGCTATGCCGGCCGCAACCTGCTGCTGATCGCCTTCCTGGTGCTGGTGGTGCAGAGCGGCGATGTGTTGCAGAAGTTCTTCTCGGCCCGACTCGGGCGCACGCGAGCGGCGATGTGTTGCAGAAGTTCTTCTCGGCCCGACTCGGGCGCACGCCTGCAGCGCCCGGCGTGTCGCTCACCCGGACGTGGGAAGGTCTGGTGCTGGGTGGTTTCGGCGCTGCGCTGCTGGGTGCGCTGCTGGCCTGGATCACGCCTTTCGGGGTGTGGGCGGCGTTTGGCATCGCGTTGGCCGCGACCTGGATGGGCTTCCTCGGCAGCCTGGTGATGACGGCCATCAAGCGCGATCGCGGCGTGCGTTACTGGGGGCATTCGATCGTCGGCCACGGCGGCATGCTGGACCGCGTGGCACCGGTGGCCTTCGCAGCACCGATCTACTTCCATCTGGTGCGCTACTTCTACGCCAGCTGAGGCTGAGCGCGCCCAAGAAAAAAGCCGGCATTGCGCCGGCTTTTTTGTTGCTAAGGTGGCTTGATCAGACGGCCAGCGGACGGCGGTCGGCGAGCAGATACTCGACCAGTTCGCGGACCGAGCGCATCTCGGTGCCGAAGGGCAGGGTGCCCTTGCCGCGGAAGAACAGGCCCTTGGCGATATCGCCCTTCACCGCGTGTGCGAGCTGGTTGTCGATACAGAACTGGCCGAACTTCGCGAGCTTGTCGCGCAGGCCGCACTGGAGCAGGCAGTCCCACTTGAGCGTGCACTGGCGTTCGCCACCTTCACGCGCGGCTGCGCCTTGCAGCTTTTCCTCGCGTTTGAGGTAGTTGCTCAGCCACGGGGTCGCAACGGCGCGCGCCGGCAGGCCGGCACAGCTGGTGAATTCGACGATGTCCTCGGCGCTCGCGCCCATCAACACACGCTTGAAGGCGTCCGCCGCGTCGCCTTCTGCAGTCACTGCAAACGCGGTGCCCACCTGAACGGCGGAGCCGCCCAATTCCATCATGCGTCGCACCTTGTCGTGCGTGTCGATGCCACCCGCGGGAATCAGCGGGATCTGCTCCGAGGCAAGCCCAAGGCCCCGAATCGCTTCAAGGCATTCCGGTACGACTTTCTCGAAATCGAAGCGCTGGTCCGTGGTGCCGGCGACGTTCGCCGCACCAAGGTGGCCACCCGCCCAACCCGGGTGTTCCAGCACGATCGCATCCGGCAGACGGTTCTTCTTCATCCAGCGCTTGAGGACAACACTGACGCCCCGCGCATCGGACAGGATCGGGATCAGCGCGATATCGGGGTGGTCTGCCGTCAGTTCCGGCAGATCCAGCGGCAGGCCGGCACCCATCACGATCGCATCTGCACCGCTGCGGCAGGCTTGGCGAACAAGGTCGGCGTACTGGCTGACCGCACGCATCACATTCACCGCGACCACGCCCATCCCCTTGGCGATTTCTCGCGCCGCGGCGATTTCGCGATCGAGCGCGGTCAGGTTGGCTGCCTCGATCGCGGCCTTGTCGCGGCAACGCGCGGTGGCCTCTTCCAGATCCGGATGCATGCGCCGAAGATCGACGCTGGCGATGGTGCCGACGCCGCCAAGTGCTGCCACGGCACCCGCGAGGCGGTGAGCCGACACGCCGACCCCCATGCCGCCCTGCACGATCGGCAGAAGTTGCTTGCCGCGCAGGACGAGCGGTTTGAAGGCATGCTGGATCATCGACATCGGCGTGTTCCCTGAAGGCAAAGGCCTTGACTCTTGCATTGCCTGCGCAGGGGGGCCTTGATGCGACGCAAACGCGGCCGGACTATTGAAGTTGCGTGGCGGCGCTATCGGCGGCGAGGCAACAGCCCGCCGCACGGCGCGCGTGCGCCGCTCGGCGCGCGTGCGCCGCTCCGGTGGAGGGGCTAACTCAGGGGGCTACCGGTGCGGGGCTTTTGCTACCATCCGCGGCCGGTTGCACCGGTGCGGACTGCGTCGCTGGCGGTGGCGCCGGTTGTGCGACCGGCGCGGGGAGATACAGGGGGCCCTTGATGCCGCAGGCTGCCAGCAGCAATACGGCGGAACAAAGCAGGGCGCGGTGCAGTCGGTAGAGCATTCGGGTTCCAGGTTGCGGCATCGATGCCGGACCGCCCTGCGCCAATCAAAGCAGTGTCGTCCGGCTGGGCCGGATGCTAGCAGACAGGAACGACGATGGACGAGAAGCTCTTCAACCCGCTCGCCGAACAGGAGCTCGATCGCATCGAGCGCGCGTTCGAGGCCGCGGGCATCGACGTCGAGGTGCAGCCGGGTGGTGTGCTGCAGATCGAATTCGATGACGGTAGCCAGATGATCATCAATCGCCACAGCGCGGCGCGCGAGATCTGGGTGGCGGCGAAGCTGGGCGGATTTCACTTCCGCCCGGATGCTGGGCAGTGGATTGGCACCCGCGATGGTGTGGAACTGTGGGTGGCACTCAACCGGCTAGCGAGCGCTCAGGCTGGCGAGACAGTCACGCTGGTACGCCCGGCGTGACGAGTGGGCCGCCGGCGCGCACACGCGCCGCGAGCCTGATGGTGCAGGGCACGACATCGGACGCCGGCAAGAGCACGCTGGTGGCGGGCCTTTGCCGCGTACTGGCGCGCCGCGGCGTGCGTGTCGCCCCGTTCAAGCCGCAGAACATGGCGCTCAATGCCGCGGTGACAACCGATGGCGGCGAAATCGGGCGGGCCCAGGCGCTGCAAGCGGCCGCCTGCCGCATCGCACCGCATAGCGATATGAACCCGGTGCTGCTCAAGCCGACCACCGACGTTGGCGCACAGGTCATCGTGCAAGGTCGGGTGCTTGGCAACTATGCGGCGCAGGCCTACCACGCGCTCAAGCCGGCTCTGCGCGAAGCGGTGCTGGAATCCTGGCAGCGCCTTGGCGCGCAGTACGACGCGGTGATCGTGGAGGGCGCGGGCAGCCCGGCGGAAATCAATCTGCGCGAAGGCGACATCGCGAACATGGGCTTCGCGGAGGCTGCCGATTGCCCGGTCATCATCGTTGCCGATATCGATCGCGGTGGCGTCTTCGCGCATCTGGTCGGTACGCTCGATTTGCTGGCACCGAGCGAACAGGCGCGGGTGATCGGGTTTGTCATCAACCGTTTCCGCGGCGATATCGCCCTGCTGCAGCCGGGCCTCGACTGGCTCGAACAGCGCACCGGCCGGCCGGTGCTCGGTGTGCTGCCCTACCTTCAAGGCCTGACACTTGACGCCGAAGACGCGCTGCCCGCTGCGACCGCGTCCGCCGAGGGCGCATTCCGAGTTGTCGTGCCGGCGCTGCCGCGGATTTCCAACCATACCGATTTCGACGCACTGCGTTTGACGCCGGGCGTTGCGCTTGAGTTTGTACCGGCAGGCCGTGCATTGCCCCCGGCCGACCTCATCATCCTGCCGGGCAGCAAGAACACTCGCGCAGACCTGGCATGGCTGCGCGAACAGGGCTGGGACGCAGCGATCCGCCGACACCTGCGCTATGGCGGCAAGGTGCTTGGCGTGTGCGGCGGCTTCCAGATGCTGGGAGAGGCGGTGTGCGACCCGCGAGGCGTTGAAGGCGCGTCGGGCGACACCGAAGGCCTTGGCTTGCTTTCGATGCGCACCGAGCTGTGCGCCGAAAAACAGCTACGTCCGGTGGCCGGGCGCCTGACGCTGGGGGGTGAGCGTCTGACAGGCTACGAGATCCACGCCGGCGAATCGTCGGGAACAGCCCTTGGCCGACCCTTATGCTCGCTCGACGACGGTCGCGCAGACGGTGCGATCAGTGCGGACAACTGTGTCGCCGGCACCTACGTGCACGGCCTCTTCGATCAACCTGAGGCCTGTCGCGCGTTGCTGGCGTGGGCTGGACTGATCGCCGCCGAAACCCCCGCGATGGACGTGCTGCGGGAGACCGCGCTGGACCGGCTTGCGGATGCGATCGAGGCGCACCTGGACTTGGCGCGCCTCGATCGGATAACTGGCCTGGGTTTCAGCCGTTGACTTCGTTGTGCTGTTGCTGTTGCTGTGGCGGGCGCGGCACCGGCGTGGGCTGGGGTTGCGCCGGCAGCAGCGGTGCAGGCGAGGGCGTCGGAGCGCTTTGCTGAGCAGGCGCTTCGCCATCTGCTGGCACCTCGGTTTCCGGTGGCGGCGTACCGAGGCGCTCTTCGTAGACGAAGTCTTCCTTGCCGTCGGCCGTCGTGATCGTCAGCAGGCCCTGCGGTATCTCCATGAGCTTCTCCGGCACACCCTGCAGTGCCTTGGCCATGAAGTTAACCCATACCGGCAATGCTGCTGCGCCACCCGTTTCGCCAGAGCCGAGCTTGCGTGGCGTGTCGTAGCCGATCCACGCAATGCCGACGAGTGTCGGCTGGTAGCCGCAGAACCATGCGTCCACATACTCGTTGGTGGTGCCGGTCTTGCCGGCCAGGTCGCCCCGCTTGAGCGCGAGCGCCTTGGTCGCCGTGCCGCGGCGCACGACGTCCTTCATCATGCTGTCCATCATCCAGGCGTTGCGCGGGTCGATGACGCGCGGCGCACCGTCGCCCGCACCGGTTGTCTGCGTACGCGCCAGCACGCGGCCCTGACTATCCTGCATTTCCTTGACGATGAACGGCTGCACCCGATAGCCGCCGTTCGCGAACACCGAGTAGGCCTGCGCCATCTGCCAAGGCGTCACGGAGCCTGCACCCAGCGCCATGGTCAGGTAGGCCGGATGCTTCTCCGGGTCAAAGCCGAAGCGGGCTGCGTAGTCTTGCGCGTACTGCGGGCCGATCGAGTTGAGCAGGCGGATCGACACCATGTTCTTGGACTTCGCCAGCGCGGTCCGAATCGACATCGGGCCGTCGTATTTGCCGTCGTAGTTCTTGGGCTCCCAGGCCTGGCTACCGGTCTGACCGGAAGAGAACGAGAGCGGCGCGTCGTCAACGATGCTGCTCGGGCTGTAGCCCTTCTCCAGCGCGGCGGAGTAGATGAAAGGTTTGAAGCTCGATCCGGGCTGACGCCAAGCCTGAGTCACATGATTGAACTTGTTGCGGTTGAAGTCGAAGCCGCCCGCGAGCGCGCGCACGGCGCCTGTCGCCGGTTCGACGGCGACAAATGCACCCTCGACCTCGGGCACCTGGACGATCTCCCAGCCCTTCGCGCCCTCGGCGACGCGCACGACCGCGCCACGGCGTAGGCGCTTGGCCGGCGCTGCATTGTCGGCCAGCATCGGCGCCACGAACCGCAGTGCCGGTCCTGTGAATTCCAGCACCTCACCACCGCGGCGGTAGGCGCGAATGCGCTTGGCGTTCGCTTCCAGCAGAATCGCCGGCACCATCTCGCCGTTGTCGGGGAAATCTTCCAACAACACATCGAGCTGCTCGTCGCTGTCCGAACGCACGGCGGACATATCGACGTAAGCCTCCGCACCACGATAGGCATGGCGGCGCTCGTAATCGAGCAAACCACGGCGGAGCGAGTTGTAGGCCGCCTCCTGATCTGCGGCCTTGATTGTCGTGATCACTCGGATGCCCGCGGTGTAGGCGGCATCCTTGAACTGCTCGACCGCCATCTGGCGCGCCATCTCGGCGACGTACTCGCCATGCACCGGGTAGCTTTCTGCACCGCCGCGAACCACCTTGAGCGGCGTCTTCAAGGCCTGCTCATACTGCGCTGCGTCGATGTAGTTCAGCTCACGCATGCGGCGTAGCACGTAATGCTGACGCTGGGTCGCGCGGGTCGGATTGCTGATCGGGTTGTAAGCGGAAGGCGCCTTGGGCAGCCCTGCCAGCATCGCAGCCTCGGCAACATTCAACTGTGCGAGATTCTTGCCGTAATAAATCTGCGCGGCCGCCGCGAAGCCGTAGGCGCGTTGGCCAAGGTAGATCTGATTGAAATACAGCTCGAGGATCTGATCCTTGCTGAGGTTCTTCTCAATCTTGATCGACAGCAGGATCTCGTAAAGCTTGCGGCTATAGCTCTTTTCCCGCGTCAAGAAGAAGTTTCGTGCAACCTGCATCGTGATCGTGCTGGCGCCCTGGCGCTTGCCCCCCGACGTCAGATTGGCCACTGCCGCGCGCGCGAAACCGGCTACGTCGATCCCGCCGTGCTCGTAGAACCGATCGTCTTCCGCCGCGAGGATGGCGTTCTTCATGTACGCCGGCACTTCCTGGATCTTCGCGAATGTGCGGCGCTCCTCGCCGAATTCGCCGATCAGCTGGCCATCGGAAGTGAAGACGCGGAGCGGGATGCGGGGTCGGTAGTCGGTCAGCGCCTCGAGTGTCGGCAGCTTGGGCCAGGCGAAGGCGACAGCAAGCCCGACGGTGGCGGCAGCCAGAAGGAGCAGTCCGACAAAAATCGCGAATATGTAGGTTGCGATGCGCATGGATCGGAAGGTGGGATGGGATGCGGGATTATAGGCGAGCCAAGGCCTGCGGCCCGCCAAACATTCCTAATTCATACTTTTGTCTTTACATACGCTGAAAGATGCTGCTAGGATTTCAAGTAAATTGTGGCAATTGTGCCTAATTTGTTGATTGAAAAGGGAATTTTCCCGTGATCGACTTCTCTTCGATCTTCGCCGGAAAAGCGCGCCCGTTGATCGGTCTGGACATATCCTCGTCCGCCGTCAAACTGGTCGAGTTGTCCGACGTAAACGGCCGCCAAAGGCGCCTGGAACGCTACGCCATCGAGCCTTTGCCTCGTGACGCAGTGAGTGACGGCAATATCGCCCAGCTCGATGTGGTTGCGGATGCGGTACGACGAGCGTGGAAACGGATGTCGACCACCACCCGCAACGTTGGTATGGCGTTGCCTGCGGGCGCCGTCATCACCAAGAAGATCATCCTACCGGCCGGGTTGCGCGAGACCGACATGGAAGTTCAGGTCGAGTCCGAAGCCAATCAATACATTCCTTTTGCCATCGAAGAGGTCAATCTCGACTTTCAGGTTCTTGGCCCTGCGCCTGGGGGTGAAGAGGAAGTCGAAGTCCTGATCGCCGCGTCGCGCAAAGAGAAAGTCGAAGACCGTGTCGCCGTCGCCGAAGCCGCGGGCCTGAAGCCGCTGGTGATGGACGTCGAATCTTTTGCGTCGCAAAGCGCGCTGGATCTGATCCGTGCCCAGCTGCCCGAAGGCGGCAAAAACCGGATCGTCGCACTCGTCGATGCCGGCGCGAATATGCTGAAGACGACCGTATTCCGTAATGAGCAACAACTCTATACGCGGGAGCAGGCGTTCGGCGGTAACCAATTGTCGCAAGACATTGCCCGCCAATACGGCATGAATGCCGACGAAGCCGAGTCAGCAAAGCGGACCGGCAGCCTTCCAGAGAATTACGAAGTCGAATTACTGCGGCCGTTCATGGACAGCCTTGCCTTGGAAGTCTCGCGAGCGCTGCAGTTCTTCTTCACGTCAACGACATTCAACCAGGTCGACCACGTCATCCTCGCCGGAGGCTGTGCCGTCATCCCGGGTCTTGATCAAGTCGTTGCAGCACGAACTCAAATTCCCGCGACCATTGCAAACCCGTTCTCCGGAATGGCGCTCGCTCAGCGGATTCGGCCGAAGACTCTCGCCGCGGACGCTCCGGCCTTAATGGTCGCCTGCGGCCTCGCCCTTCGGAGGTTTGACGAATGATCAGAATCAACCTCCTGCCTCACCGCGAAGAGGCGCGCAAGCTCCGCCGCCAGCAGTTCTATGCCTTCGCGGTTGCGGCGATCGTTGCAGGCGGACTAATCGCTCTCCTTGTTCACTCTTTCAACGAGTCTCGTATTCAGGCCCAACAAGCAGATAACGATTTTCTCAGAAGTGAAATCGCCAAACTCGACAAAGACATCGCTGAAATTCAGCGTCTGAAAGAGCAGACACAAGCCCTGCTTTCTCGAAAACAAGTGATTGAGCTTCTGCAAAGTCATCGCGCTGAAACGGTCCATGTCTTCAACGAGCTTGCGCGACTTGTGCCGGACGGCGTCTATCTTGGGTGCGCCAAGCCCGACGGCAATTGCAAAGCGCTGAAGCAGACCGGGATGAAGATCACGCTGACTGGAGTAACTCAGTCAAACGCCCGAGTTTCGACCCTCATGCGCAATCTCGATGCATCCCCAATCTTTGAGCGTCCACAGTTAATCGAGATTAAGGCAGTAGAGACCGGGAAGAGGAGAGCTTCGGAATTCACTCTTGACGTATTCATTGAGCGCGAGAAATCGGATCCCGATAACGTCAAATCGCAGCCTTCCGCTCCGGAGAAGAAATCGTGAAGATGAAGGCCCTTCAGGAAATCCGGAACATTCGGCCGGAGCAATTGGTTCAGGATTTCAAGAACCTTGACCCCAATGATCCTGGGCTGTGGCCCTTGTTGCCTAGGGTCTCTGCCCTGCTAGGCATCTTGGTGGCTATTCTTGTCCTTGCATGGTGGTTTGACTGGAAAAACCAAAGCGAAGACTTTGATCAACGAGTCACGCAGCAGGCTCAGCTAAAGGATGAGTGGCTGTCAAAGAAGCGGCAAGCGGTGAACTTGGATGAGTATAAGCGGCAGTTGACGGAAATCGACCGGCAGTTCGGTGCCCTTCTGAAACAGTTGCCGAGTAAGACGGAGATGGAGAATCTGTTGATTGATGTCAATCAGGCGGGGCTTGGGCGGGGTTTGCAGTTCGAGCTCTGGAAGCCCAACTCCGAATCGCCCAAGGATTTCTATGCAGAGCTGCCCATTGCAATTCGTTTGACGGGCACATACCACGATCTCGGAAACTTCGTCGGTGACATCGCGAAGCTGCCGCGCATCGTCACCTTAAACGACATCGCAATTGAAGTGGCAAAAGACGGCAATTTGAAAATGGACGCACTGGCAGTCACCTATCGATATCTTGACGAACAAGAGATTGCCAAGCAGAAGAAAGAAAAAGCAGCGAAAGCCAAAGCGGGCGGGGGGAAGTGATGCAACACTACGATCCTCGATGGTTGCTAATAGTGCTCATGTTAGCGGGATGTTCTGGGGATGAGCACTCAGGCGTTAAGCAGTGGATGGCTGAGTCGTCTCAGGACCTACGCGGCCGAGTCCCGCCTTTGCCCACTATCAAGACATTCCCAGTCGTTGCGTACGAGGCCGGCGCGTTGGTTGACCCGTTTCGGCCATCAAAGCTCGAGGCTGCAAAAGGCGGTGGCGGAGGCGGCCTGCGGCCAGACATGAATCGCCGACGTGAACCACTGGAGTCGTTCCCTCTTGAAAGCTTGCGGATGGTGGGAACGCTCACCATGAAAGGGCGGCCACTAGCCATCATTAACGCGGACCGTACCCTGTACCAAGTCGGCGTTGGTAACTATATGGGCCAGAATTTCGGCGTTATTACGCAAGTTACAGAGAGCGAAGTGACGCTCAAAGAATTAATCGAAGACACCAACGGCGACTGGGTCGAGCGTGTCAATACGCTGCAGTTGCAGGAGGCGACAAAATGAGAATCACGGTTCGGCTGGCGGCAGCCGCTATCTTTACCGTCTTGGCTTGCGCGCCGATTCTCGCGCGTGCGCAGACGAGTGCCGATACATCGAACAGTATTGAAGCGATTGCTGTAGCCAAGCAAGGCGATCGTATCTTGGTGAAAATCACCTTGAAGAAACCGATTCCGGCAGTGCCGGGCAGCTTTTCGGTCGCCAGCCCCGCGCGCATTGCGCTTGACTTCCCGGGAACCGGGAACGCAACTGGTCGCAACGCGCAGATTCTCAATGAAGGAGACCTGCGTTCTGCAAATATCGTCCAGGCGGGGGATAGAACTCGCATAGTGCTCAACCTTCTACGCCCACTAGCCTACGAGGCACGCGTGGAAGACCGAAACGTTTTCGTCTCGCTGTCTGCCTTAACGGTGCAGTCGTCGAGTCCGCAAACCGCGCGGTTCTCGGACGCTCAAATGTCGGCAGGAGCGCACTCGGTACGCGACATCAACTTCAGACGCGGAAAAGACGGCGAGGGGCGGATTGTCGTCGATTTGTCTGACCCTGGCGTTGGAATCGACATTCGGAATCAGGGCAGTAATTTGGTTGTGGAGTTCGCAAAGTCTACGTTGCCGGACCAGCTAAGAAAAAAGTTGGATGTTACGGACTTTGCGACGCCGGTCACGACCATTGCGACGTCGGTGCAAGGGCCAAACGTAAGGATGGTGATCTCTCCTAAGGGCAACTGGGAGCACAATGCGTATCAAAGTGAGAGCCAGTTCGTCATTGAGGTCAAGCAAGCTCCGGAGGATTCTAAGAAGCTCGTCGACGGTAGGCCCAAATTCTCAGGTGACAAGCTGTCTCTCAATTTCCAGAATATCGACGTTCGATCTGTGCTTCAGGTAATAGCAGATTTCACGAACTTCAACATCATTACAAGCGACTCCGTTACGGGTTCGCTGACGCTGAGACTCAAAGATGTGCCGTGGGATCAAGCGTTGGACATCATCCTCCAGGCTAAAGGCTTGGATATGCGTAAAAATGGCAACGTGATATGGATTGCTCCGCGAGATGAACTCGCAACTCGCGAGAAGCTGGAGTTTGAGGCCAAGCAGGCCATCACGGAACTTGAACCTCTGCGTACTGAGACCTTCCAAATCAATTACCACCGCGCGACAGCTGTCGCAGCGTTCTTGAAGAATCGCGATCAGACGATTCTGTCGAAACGGGGCAGCGTGGTTGTGGATGACCGTACAAATAAGCTATTTGTCTCTGACATTGGCTCGCGCCTTGAAGATATCCGGCGTGTTGTTGGTGAGATTGACGTTCCCGTTAGGCAGGTGTTGATAGAGGCTCAGATTGTTGAGGCCGCTGACACTTTCACAAGAAATCTCGGTGTGCGCCTTGGCTTCGGAGGAAGCGCTGGGGGCGTGGTCGGGACGACGGCAGATGGTCGCTCGGTCGGGCGAACCACTTATGGCGGAGGGATTGCCCAAACCGGCTATCAGGGCGGACTTATTGAGACGAAGCCGGACTCGTTGGCGCAGGCGTTGGGCGTCAACCTGCCTGCTGGGTCGATTGCTGGATCCGCTGCTGGGGCGCTATCGTTTGTTCTTTGGAACAGCAATGCGACGCGGTTCCTGGCGCTTGAGATTTCTGCGCTAGAGGCTGACGGCAAGGGCAAGGTGATATCCCGTCCGCGTGTGATGACAGCCGATCAGATTGAGGCGCTCATTGAGCAGGGGGTGGAAATCCCATATCAGCAAGCGACCAGTTCGGGTGCAACGAGTGTATCGTTCAAGAAGGCAAATCTGTCGCTAAAGGTTAAGCCGCAGATTACCCCGGACGGAAAAATCTTGATGAGTCTTGATGTAAACAAAGACACGCCGAATACCCAGATATCCAGCAGTAGCGGCATTGCAATTGACACCAAGCACGTGAGAACGGAGGTTCTCGTCGAGAACGGGGGTACTGTCGTCATCGGCGGAATCTACACGCAAGAAACGACGAACCGTACGAACAAGATTCCGTTGCTTGGTGATATTCCGATCGCTGGATATCTGTTTCGCGACAACTCGCGAGTCGACAATAAGACAGAGTTGTTGGTGTTCATAACGCCGAAGATCGTTTCGGAGCAAACGACCAGCAGATGACCTTAGTGCTGCGTCGCGTTGAGTTTGTGGTGTCTGTTTCCGGAGTTTCTAATGTTTAGACGAATTGCAATGCTGATCGCCGGCGCGGCGCTGTCGGTTTTCATTGGCGGGTGCGGTGGTGGTGGTGGCGCCTGTCAGTTGTCCGATTGCGGTACGGCGCAGTCAACCCCGCAGAATACGGACGCCTATGTCCTGACGTTTGAGGCGCAGCGTTCGGTTACCGCCGCACCTTACAATCAGATCAACGACGCCCTCATTTTTGGCGATGGCGGTGTGAAGGTTACACTTACCCTGAAGAGCCAAGCCGGCGTGGTTCAACCGGGCGTTGTCGTGAAGACAAAAGTGAGCGAATCAGCCTTGGCGACGCTAAGTACCAGCGGTGCGGTCTTGACCGACTCAAAAGGACAAGCGTCGGTTATCGTAAATTCGGCATCTCCTTCTGCTTCGGGAGCCGTTACTTTGAACGTCGAAGCGACGATTGCTAACGGCAGCTCGGCGTTTACGGCTGTAGGGCAGTTGCCGTTCAGGATCAATGAGCAGACTCTTAACGCCAAACCGGGGGTTCCGGCGTACTTGAAGTACTTGAGTGCGACGCCAACGCGGATATTTGTCGCTGGTGGGTCGCAAGGCGCGTCCAACGCAGCCGAAGAGTCGGTTGTGAGCTTCAAGGTGCTCGATTCGAATAACTCTCCTGTTCCTGAGACGACCGTGGTCTTCAACGTCACTCAGACGACAGGTGGGATTCTTCTGAAGAAGGATCGAAATGACCCTGGTGCGCGCAAGGACGTTAGGGTTGTAGCGAACGCCGATGGCATTGCAAGTGTTACTGTCCGATCCGGAACGGAACCGATCAGTATCAACGTACAAGCTTATGCAGAGTATTCCGGTGGCCGCACTGCAACCCAATGGTCGGAAGATCAGGTTGTTATTTCCGGCAAGAAGCCGGATCAGTTGAAGTTCTTCATGCTCTGGGATGCGAGTGCTACGTGTCTTAAGACTGGCGATCGCGTCTATCCCTGCAAGTTCAATGTCTTTGTGGGTGATGAGAAGGGTGACCCTGTTGCCGATGGCACGGTTGTAAACCTCGTCAGTGACACCGGCCTTGTAGTTGCGAGCAAACAGGCAGGGCAGCCTTCTGGGGCGTGCTTGACGGTGAATAGTCAATGTAGCGGCGAATACACTGGAAAGAACGCGAGCGTTGTTCCCCTCGGAGCGCACCGCGTAATCGCGTATTCGGTCGGAAACTACACGGCGAGCCCGGGCGCTGCCAGCAAAGGATATACGAGCAAACCGGTCACTTTTGACGGTACTTGGGTAAACCGCGGCGGCTACGTCACCAATGGCGGAAACGTGATCGTCGACGTACCTGAAGCGGACACATATGTGCGCAACTGTCTGCCCGATGCCGCCCAGAGCTATGTCGTGAATACTTGCGACCCAGTGAAGTAGGGTCTGCGTCGCCGCTTTGCGGCTTGGTTTGATTAGGGGGCTACCTTCGTAGCCCCCTTACTATGTTGGTTCGCGGCTCGTGAAGAATGTTGTTCTGATTGGTTTAATGGGGTCCGGCAAAACGACAATTGGCCGTTTGCTCTCGCGGCGTCTCTTGGTGCCATTCTTCGATTCCGACCACGAAGTCGAAGCGCGTACAGGCGTCAAGATTCCAACGATTTTTGATGTTGAGGGTGAGGCCGGATTCCGGCGTCGTGAGGCGTTGGCGATTTCGGATTTAATGCGCGCGCCAGGGATTGTGCTCGCAACAGGCGGAGGAGCGGTGCTTGACGCCGAGAGCCGCGCTGCGATGAGGCGGAATGGCTGGGTTGTATATCTCGACGTGCCGGTGCGCCAGCTGTATGAACGAACTAGAAATGACCCGAATCGGCCGCTGTTGAGGTGCTCAGATCCTCTGGGTCGCCTTGAAGAGCTACGAGTGCAGCGCGACCCGCTGTATCGCGAAGTGGCGGACTTCATTTTGGACGGCTCGCGGTACCATTCGTCTTCGGCCGTTAACAGGATTCTGAAGGAATGGGAGAAGCAGTCCGCGTCCTCGACGTAGCGCTCGGCGAGCGCAGTTATCCGATTTGTATTGGATCTGGTTTGCTCGACGAGCCGTCGTACCTGATCCGGGGGCTCGGCCGGAAGCGCGCGGTCGTGGTGACCAACGAAACGGTGGCGCCGCTTTACCTTGAGCGTGTTTTGGCCGGGCTTCGCGCCCACGGTGTTGAGGTGTCCGAGGTGGTTTTGCCGGATGGCGAAGCCTACAAGGACTGGCCGACACTCAATCGGATCTTCGATGCCCTTCTCGCGAAAATGGTGGAGCGGTCGACGACGCTGATCGCCCTAGGCGGCGGTGTGGTCGGCGATATGACGGGCTTTGCCGCTGCGACTTATCAGCGCGGCGTTCCGTTCATCCAGATTCCGACGACGCTCCTCTCCCAAGTGGATTCGTCCGTCGGTGGCAAGACCGCGATCAATCACCCTCTTGGCAAGAACATGATCGGTGCTTTCTACCAGCCCAAGCTGGTACTGGCCGATATCTCGACCTTGAATTCCTTGCCCGATCGGGAGCTGAAAGCCGGGCTCGCCGAGGTCATCAAATATGGACTGATTCGGGATTTGCCCTTCTATGAATGGTTGGAGGGCAACCTGGACCGATTGCTCGCACGGGAGCCAGAAGCCCTTGCGGATGCCGTCGAGCGCTCATGCCGCAACAAGGCCGAGGTGGTTGCTGCGGATGAGACCGAGCAGGGCGAGCGGGCGACGTTGAATCTAGGGCACACCTTCGGGCATGCGATCGAAACCGGGCTGGGCTACGGCGTTTGGTTGCACGGTGAGGCCGTCGCGGCTGGAACGATCATGGCTGCCGAGCTTTCGCGCACATTAGGTTGGCTGACAGAGGACGATGTCGCGCGAATCCAGCGCTTGTTCGTCCGCGCCGGGTTGCCTGTCCGTGGTGCCCCGTTGGGTGCAGACCGTTACCTTAGCCTGATGCGACACGACAAGAAGGTTGCCGACGGTCAGCTACGTTTGGTGCTCTTGAAGGCGATCGGGCGGGCGACGATCTCGGCGGAAGCGGATGAAGCTCAGATTCGCGCTGCGATTGAGCGCTGCGGAGGTTGACGATGTTGGCACCGTACGCCGTAACGGAGATCAATTCGAAGGGGCGTCGGGTTGCCGAGCCGGCGCCGCAGGGCAGGGGCGAGTTTCAGCGCGACCGAGACCGCATCGTTCACTCGACGGCATTCCGCCGGCTTGAATACAAGACACAGGTCTTCGTCAATCACGAAGGGGATCTGTTCCGCACGCGCCTGACCCACAGCATCGAGGTCGCGCAGATCGCGCGGTCGATCGCGCGCGTGCTGCACCTGAATGAGGATCTCTCGGAGGCCATCGCGTACGCCCATGACCTTGGGCATACGCCCTTTGGGCACGCCGGTCAGGATGCGCTCAACGACTGCATGCGTGAACACGGCGGTTTTGAGCACAACCTCCAGTCGCTGCGCACCGTCGAGGTGCTGGAGGAGCATTACGCAGACTTTGACGGCCTCAATCTCGTGTACGAAACACGCGAGGGCATCCTCAAGCATTGCTCGCTTCGGAACGCTCAACAGCTTGGCGAGCTTGGGCGGCGCTTCATTGAAAAGCGGCAGCCATCGCTCGAGGCGCAGTTGAATAATTACGCCGACGAGATCGCCTACAACAACCATGACATCGACGACGGGCTTCGATCGGGCCTGATTTCGCTTGCTCAGCTTGAGGACGTGGCGCTCGTGGCCAAGCATCTCGCCGCCGTGCGTGCCGCATACCCGGGACTGGGTGAGCGCCGCTTGATTCATGAGACGGTCAGGCGCTTGATCAATGAACAAACGTTGGATCTGTTGCGCACGACCGAGGCGGCGATTGCCTCAAGCGGCGTCGCCAGCCTGGATGACGTGCGTGCGGCGGGCCGGCTTGTGGGCTTCAGTGAGCCGATGCACGCGGCCCTGCAGCCGCTGCGCAAGTTCCTGCGGGAAAACCTCTACTGGCACTTCCGCGTCTTGCGCGAGATGGCCAAAGCGAAGCGCGTGATCGCCGATCTGTTCGACGCCTTCATGAACGACCCCCGCCTGCTTCCGCCGCAATACCAACAGCGAGCGGCGGACGACAAGCCGCGTGCCATCGCCGACTATATCGCTGGCATGACCGATCGCTATGCGATGAAGGAGCATCATCGCCTGTTCGCGATCTCACCCATCTAGGGCGATTTGATGGCGCGGCTGGCGCGACTCTACATCCCGGGGCTGCCCCAGTTGATAACCCAGCGGGGCAACAACCGGAATCCTCTGTTTCTCGACGAGACGGACTATCAGCAGTTTCTTGCGTGGCTGCGCGACGCACTCAAGGAGTGCGATGTCGCATTGCATGCCTACGTGCTGATGCCGAATCATGTGCATCTGTTGGTTACTGCGGCAGATGCGCAGGGCGCATCACGGTTGATGCAACGCCTCGGGCGCCGCTATGTGCGTTGGTTCAACGACCGCCATCGCCGGACTGGCACATTGTGGGAAGGGCGCTACCGCTCGACGGTGGTCGATCCCGCGCAATGGCTGCTGCCCGCCTATCGTTATGTTGAATTGAATCCGGTTCGCGCAGGGCTCGTGCCTGACGCGGCGTACTGGGTCTGGTCGAGCGCGCGCGCCCATCTGGGGCATGAAAGTGATCCGTACCTGACGGACCATGCGATGTTCTGGGCGCTGGGCAACACGCCTTTCGACCGCCAGGCGGCCTATCGCAAAACGGTCGAAGCCGGACTGTCCGCGCAAGAACTCGAGGCGATCCGCTTTGGTGCGCATCGCGGTTGGATGCTGGGCGACCCGCCAGACGAACCTGGCGACCCCGCGCCAACTCGCCGTGCGAGACCGCTGCCCAAGGGGCGACCGAGCAAGGCGGTAACAGCAGACTGATCTCAATCGTCGCTCCCTGCGTCGCCTCGCACCAAAGTAATATGTCCCCATTAAATGTCCGCACCTAGAGTGGGCATTTTTATATTGCACTCTGACCCCGTTTTATAGTGCTTGAGTGCACTGTTGCAGCGCGCTATCTTTCCGCCGTCCCGGCCAAGGGCCGGCCTACGCGCGCACGCGCGCCGCCAAGGGAGCAAGTTATGGAACAGCGCCAGGGTCTCTACGATCCCGCCAATGAGAAAGATGCCTGCGGTGTTGGCTTTGTCGCCCACATCAAGGGGCAGAAGAGCCACGAGATCGTTCAGGGCGGCCTGAAGATTCTCGAGAACATCGATCACCGCGGTGCAGTGGGCGCCGACCCGTTGATGGGCGACGGTGCGGGCATCCTGGTGCAGATTCCGGATCAGCTCTACCGCGAGGAAATGGCTTCGCAGGGCGTGAAGCTGCCGCCGCCGGGCGAGTACGGCGTCGGCATGATCTTCCTGCCGAAGGAGGCTGCATCGCGTCTCGCCTGTGAACAGGAAATGGAGCGCGCGGTGCGCGCCGAAGGCCAGGTCGTTCTGGGCTGGCGCGATGTGCCGGTCGATCGTGACATGCCGATGTCGCCGACCGTGCGTGCGAAAGAGCCGGTGATCCGCCAGATCTTCATCGGTCGCGGCCCGGACGTGATGGTGACCGAGGCGCTGGAGCGCAAGCTTTACGTTATCCGCAAGATGGCGAGCCACGCGATCCAGAATCTCAAGCTCAAGCACGGCAAGGAGTACTTCGTGCCGTCGATGTCGGCGCGCACGATTGTTTACAAGGGCCTGCTGCTCGCCAACCAGGTAGGCGTCTACTACAAGGACCTCGCCGATCCGCGCTGCGTGTCGGCACTCGCGCTGGTGCACCAACGCTTCTCGACCAATACGTTCCCAGAGTGGCCGCTGGCGCACCCCTACCGGATGATCGCGCACAACGGCGAGATCAACACGGTGAAGGGCAACTTCAACTGGCTGCGCGCGCGCGAAGGCGTGATGAAGTCGGCGGTGCTGGGCGACGACCTGAAGAAGCTCTACCCGATCGTGTATGAAGGCCAGTCCGATACGGCAACCTTCGACAACTGCATCGAGCTGCTGACGATGGCGGGCTACCCGCTTGCGCAAGCCGCGATGATGATGATTCCTGAAGCGTGGGAACAGCACACGCTGATGGACGAGAACCGCCGCGCCTTCTACGAATACCACGCGGCGATGATGGAGCCGTGGGACGGCCCCGCCGCGATCGCGTTCACCGATGGTCGCCAGATCGGCGCCACGCTGGACCGCAACGGCCTGCGCCCCGCGCGCTACATCGTCACCGACGACGATCTCGTCGTGATGGCCTCGGAATCCGGCGTGCTGCCGATCCCCGAGAGCAAGATCGTCAAGAAGTGGCGCCTGCAGCCGGGCAAGATGTTCCTGATCGACATGGAAGCCGGCCGCATCATCGACGACAAGGAACTCAAGGACGCGCTGGCGAACGCCAAGCCCTACCGTGAGTGGATCAAGCGCATCCAGGTCAAGCTCGACGAAGTCGACGGCCCGGAAGCCCAGCAGGAAGTGCGCGCCTCCTTGCTCGACCGCCAGCAAGCTTTCGGCTACACGCAGGAAGACATCAAGTTCCTGATGGCGCCGATGGCGGCCAGCGGTGAAGAAGCGATTGGCTCGATGGGCAACGATTCGCCGCTGGCGGTGATGTCCAACAAGCACAAGCCGCTCTACAACTACTTCAAGCAACTCTTCGCGCAGGTGACGAACCCGCCGATCGACCCGATCCGCGAACAGATCGTGATGTCGACGGTGTCGTTCATCGGCCCGAAGCCGAACCTGCTCGACCTGAACAACATCAATCCGCCGATGCGTCTCGAAGTCTCCCAGCCGGTGCTGGACTTCAAGGACATGGCAAAGCTGCGCGAGATCGAGAAGTACACCGACAACAAGTTCAAGTCCTACGAACTGAACATCTGCTACCCGGTCGCCTGGGGCCGTGACGGCATCGAGGCGCGCATCGCATCGCTGTGCGCGGAAGCCGAAGATGCGGTGCGCTCCGGCTACACCGTGCTGATCGTGTCGGACCGCAAGGTCGACGCGCAGAACGTCGCGATCCCGGCGCTGCTTGCCACCTCGGCGATCCACCAGCACCTCGTTGGCAAAGGCCTGCGTACCTCGACCGGTCTCGTCGTTGAAACCGGTTCGGCACGTGAGGTGCACCACTTTGCACTGCTCGGTGGCTATGGTGCCGAAGCTGTGCACCCCTACCTCGCGATGGAAACCCTGCGCGAGATGGCGAAGGACATGCCGGCCGAGCTGGGCCCGGACAAGGCGATCAAGAACTTCGTCAAGGCCGTCGGCAAGGGGCTCAACAAGGTCATGTCCAAGATGGGCATCTCGACCTACATGTCCTACTGCGGTGCGCAGATCTTTGAAGCGATTGGCCTGAATTCCGACCTGGTGCAGAAGTACTTCAAGGGCACCGCGTCCAACGTCGAAGGCATCGGCATCTTCGAAGTGGCGGAAGAGGCGCTTCGCCTGCACTCCGCTGCATTTGGCCAGGACCCGGTTCTCGCCAATGCGCTGGATGCCGGCGGCGAATACGCTTTCCGCGTGCGCGGCGAAGAGCACATGTGGACGCCGGATGCGATCGCCAAGCTGCAGCACTCGACGCGTTCGAACAGCTTCCAGAACTACAAGGAATACGCCCAGATCATCAACGACCAGACCAAGCGCCACATGACGCTGCGCGGTCTGTTCGAGTTCAAGATCGATCCGGCCAAGGCGATTCCGCTCGACGAAGTCGAACCGGCGAAGGAAATCGTCAAGCGTTTCGCTACCGGCGCGATGTCGCTCGGCTCGATCTCGACCGAAGCGCACTCGACGCTCGCGATCGCGATGAACCGCATCGGCGGCAAGTCGAACACCGGCGAAGGTGGTGAGGACGAGGCGCGCTACGCCAAGGAGATGAAGGGCATCTTCATCAAGAAGGGCGAGTCGCTGGCATCGATCATCGGCAAGGAACAGATCGAGCGCGACATCGAGCTGCAGGAAGGCGATTCGCTGCGTTCGAAGATCAAGCAGGTTGCGTCGGGCCGCTTCGGTGTCACTGCCGAATACCTCGTCTCGGCCGACCAGATCCAGATCAAGATGGCGCAGGGCGCGAAGCCGGGTGAGGGCGGCCAGCTGCCGGGTCACAAGGTGTCCGAGTACATCGCGAAGCTGCGTTTCTCGGTGCCGGGCGTCGGCCTGATCTCGCCGCCGCCGCACCACGACATCTACTCGATCGAGGATCTGGCACAGCTGATCCACGACCTGAAGAACGTCAATCCGAAGGCCAGCATCTCGGTGAAGCTGGTGTCGGAAGTCGGTGTCGGCACGGTTGCCGCGGGCGTCTCGAAGTGCAAGGCCGATCACATCGTGATCGCCGGCCACGACGGTGGCACCGGCGCGTCGCCGCTGTCCTCGATCAAGCATGCGGGTTCGCCGTGGGAACTCGGCCTTGCCGAAACCCAGCAGACCCTGGTGCTCAACGGCCTGCGTGGCCGCGTGATCGTGCAGGCGGATGGTCAGATGAAGACCGGCCGTGACGTCGCAATCGCCGCGCTGCTGGGCGCCGACGAGTTCGGTTTCGCGACCGCGCCGCTGGTCGTCGAAGGCTGCATCATGATGCGCAAGTGCCACCTGAACACCTGCCCGGTGGGCGTGGCGACGCAGGATCCGGAGCTGCGCAAGAAGTTCTCGGGTCGCCCGGAGCACGTGGTCAACTTCTTCTTCTTCATCGCGGAAGAAGTGCGCGAGATCATGGCCCAGTTGGGCATCCGCAAGTTTGAAGACCTGATCGGCCGCGCCGACCTGCTCGACAAGAAGAAGGCGATTGACCATTGGAAGGCGAAGGGGCTGGACTTCAGCCGCATCTTCCATCTGCCCGAAGTGCCGGAGAGCGTGGCTCGCCGTGCCACCGACACGCAGGATCACCTGCTTGAGCGTGCCCTCGATCACAAGCTGATCGAACAGGCCAAGCCGGCGCTGGAGAAGGGCGAACGCGTTTCGTTCATCACCCCGATCCGCAACGTCAACCGCTCTGCCGGCGCGATGCTGTCGGGCGAGGTGGCGAAGCGCTACGGCCACGCGGGCCTGCCGGACGACACCATCCACATTCAGCTCGCCGGTACCGCGGGGCAGAGCTTCGGTGCCTTCCTCGCGCACGGCGTGACGCTGGATCTCGTTGGCGAAGGCAACGACTACGTCGGCAAGGGCCTCGCCGGTGGTCGTGTGATCGTGCGCAGCCCGAACGACTTCCGCGGTTTTGGCCCGGAACACATCATCGTCGGCAACACCGTGCTGTTCGGTGCCACCGGTGGTGAAGCCTTCTTCAACGGCGTCGGTGGCGAGCGCTTCGCGGTGCGTAACTCGGGTGCTGCTGCGGTGGTCGAAGGCGTGGGTGACCACGGCTGCGAATACATGACCGGCGGCACCGTGATCGTGCTGGGCGACACCGGCCGCAACTTTGCGGCGGGCATGTCAGGCGGCGTTGCGTACATCTATGACCCGGATCGCACCTTTGCGCAGAAGTGCAACCTTGCGATGGTCGACGTCGAGCCGCTGCTCTCCACTGCCGAGCAAGAGGCGAAGGGCGAGCGCGCACTGTGGCATGCCGTCACCCGTGGCGGCCAGGGCGAGACCGACGAAGCGATCCTGAAGCGCCTGATCGAGCGCCACTTCCGTTACACCGGCAGCTTCCGTGCGAAGACGCTGATCGAGAAGTGGAACGAGTCGCGCGCTGCCTTCGTCAAGGTGATGCCGAAGGAATACCGCCGTGCGTTGAAGGAAATGGCTGCCGCGCGCGAAGCTGCCGCCACCACCACCGCCTGATCGAGAACCGGAGAAAACGAAAATGGGTAAGGTCACCGGATTCATGGAATTCGCGCGCGTTGAAGAAGGCTACGAAGCCGCCGACAAGCGCAAGCAGCATTACAAGGAGTTCGTGCTCACGCTGAGCGACGAACAGGCCAAGGTGCAGGGCGCACGCTGCATGGACTGCGGTATCCCGTTCTGCAACAACGGGTGCCCGGTTAACAACATCATTCCGGACTTCAACGACCTGGTTTATCACCAGGACTGGAAGCAGGCGATCGATGTGCTGCACTCGACCAACAACTTCCCGGAGTTCACCGGCCGCATCTGCCCGGCGCCGTGCGAAGCCGCCTGTACGCTGGGTATTCACGAGCTGCCGGTCGGCATCAAGTCGATCGAGCACGCGATCATCGACAAGGCCTGGGCGAACGGCTGGGTCGTGCCGCAGCCGCCGATCGCGAAGACCGGCAAGAAGGTTGCGGTCGTTGGGTCGGGCCCTGCCGGCCTCGCCGCCGCGCAACAGCTGGCGCGCGCTGGCCATGACGTGACGGTGTTCGAGAAGAGCTCGCGTGTCGGTGGCCTGCTGCGCTACGGCATTCCTGACTTCAAGCTCGACAAGGGCCATATCGACCGCCGCCTGGAGCAGATGAAGGCCGAAGGCGTCGTGTTCAAGACCGGCGTGTATGTCGGCAAGGGCGGCCTGCCGAAGGGCGTGGGTTCGGATGCCAAGCAGACGATCGACCCCGAGCAGCTCAAGGCTGAGTTTGACGCCGTGGTGCTGGCCGCAGGGTCGGAGATCCCGCGCGATCTGCCGGTGCCGGGCCGTGAGCTCGAAGGCGTGCATTTCGCGATGGAGTTCCTGCCGCAGCAGAACAAGGTGAACGCGGGCGACAAGCTCAAGGACCAGATCAAGGCGACCGGCAAGCATGTCGTCGTGATCGGCGGTGGCGATACCGGCTCCGACTGCGTCGGTACCTCGAATCGCCATGGTGCTAAGAGCGTCACGCAGTTCGAGCTGATGCCGATGCCGCCGGAGAAGGAGAACAAGATGCTGGTGTGGCCGTACTGGCCGACCAAGCTGCGTACTTCTTCATCGCACGACGAAGGCTGTGAGCGCGACTGGTCGATCACCACCAAGTCCTTCAAGGGCGAGAACGGCAAGCTGAAGGCCGTGGTGACGGCGCGCGTCGAGTGGACCAAGGACGAGAAGACCGGCCAGATGAAGATGACGGAAGTCGCGGGTTCCGAGAAGGAGATCCCGGCGGATCTCGTCTTCCTCGCGATGGGCTTCGTCAATCCGCTCGGCTCCATGCTTGAAGCCTTCGGCGTCGACAAGGATGGCCGTGGCAACGCCAAGGCCAGCACCGAGGGCGCTGGCGCCTACGCCACCAACGTGCCGAAGGTGTTTGCGGCGGGTGACGTGCGCCGCGGGCAGTCGCTCGTGGTTTGGGCGATCCGCGAAGGCCGTCAGGCTGCGCGTGCGGTGGATGAGTTCCTGATGGGTACGTCGGTGCTGCCGCGCTGAGCGCTACGGACCTCAGGACATAAACAGGGCGACCTTCGGGTCGCCCTTTTCTGTCGCCCTTTTCTTTTGCGCTGCGATGGCGTGCGTGTCGTTTGCTCAGGCGGGGTCGGCGTTCGGTACCGCTTGCTTCGCCCATGCGCGCGGCGAGCAGCCCAGCGATTGCGCGAAGCGACGGGACAACGCGCTCGCGTTTGCGTAGCCAAGCTCGTTCGCGATGACCTTCAGCGGGCGACCGCGTCGTAGCTCCGCCTGCGCAATCGCAAGTCGCCACTGCGCCAGGTACTCCGCCGGCGTCTCGCCGACCACATTCCGGAAACACAGCGCAAACGCCGTGCGTGACATGCCGGCACACGCCGCCATCGACTCAAGGCTCCAGGCCGCGCCCGGTTGCTCGTGAATCGCAGTCAGCACCCGTGCGAGGCGCGGGTCGCCCAGGGCGGCCACCAACCCGAGCGATATGCCGCCCTCGCCGGGGTGATCCATCAGCCAACGCAGCACTTGTAGCAGCAGCACTTCGAACAAGCGGTCTGCCAGCAGGCGGTGCCCGCAGCGTACCCGCTCGGTTTCGCCAAACAGCAGCGCCAGCGTGTGCTCCAGCCCGGAAACCCGCGCGAGCGGCAAGACGATCACGGCGGGCAGCGCACGCGCGAGCGGGTGGGCATCACCGCCATCGAACGAAAGCGTGGCGCAGGTGAAGTCCGAACCCTCTGCGGGCGCATTGTGAAACTCATGCGCCATCGCACGCGGATAGAACAGCAGGCTCGGCTCGCTGACTTCGATGCGGCGCGCTGCGCCAGACCGTGGCCGATGCGTCACCACCATCGACCCGCTTCGCATCACATGCAGGAAGCCCCGCCCGGGTTCGGAGGCAAAGCGACTGACGCCACACAGCGGCCCGTTGTGGAAGAGATGCGCACGCACCCTGAATCGCTCCAGCAGCGCAGACAGACGATCAAGGCCTTGCTCCATGGCGATCTATTTGAACGGAATGGTTGATATCAAGAACGCAAGGATACCAATCGTACGCCGCGCTCGGTGAGACTGCAGCTGTGCTGATTGGCGCGGTATCTGTGGCGCCGGCCAGCTTCACGTCATCCACCGCGAGGAGTGCTTATGAAACACACCACACTGGCCTGCCTGGCCACCATGTTGTTGCTGCAGTCACCGGCCTGGTCGGCGCCCGAGCCGACGATTCCGGGTTACAGTCTTGGCCAGCCGCAAGTCGCCCGGGCGCCGTATTCCGAGGCGGACCTGGCGGCCTTGAAGAAGGTGATGCTGTTTTCGGACGACGACGCGCTGGCGCTTCGCCAGAGCAAGCCGATCCTGGCAGATCAGGTCGACGCGATTCTTGATGTCTGGTACGGCTTCGTCGCCAGCACACCGGAGCTGCTTCGCTACTTCAGCGACGCCGCCGGCAAGCCGGACGCTGCCTATCTGGCCGCGGTGCGGAAGCGCTTCGGCCAGTGGATTCTCGACACCGCGGACGCGAACTATGACCAGCGCTGGCTCGATTACCAGTACGAAATCGGCCTGCGTCATTCGCGGCTGAAGAAGAACCGCACGGATAGCGCCAGGAGCGTTGCGCAGATCGACTTCCGCTATCTCTCCGCGCTGACGATTCCGGTCACCACCACCTTGAAACCGTTCCTGGCCAGCAAGGGCGCTTCGCCGAGCGAGGTCGAGCGGATGCACGCCGCCTGGGTCAAGGCGGTGCTGCTGCAAACCATTCTCTGGAGCCACCCCTATGTGCGCGATGGGCAGTTCTGAGCGCCAACGTTGCGCTGCGTTTTCCGACCCGACCTCACCCCGCAAGGAGCAAGACATGTCCCGCATTCCCCTCGTAGATCCGGCCGCCGCCGCACCCGCCAGCAAGGCGCTGCTCGATTTGCCGCACCCGCCAGCAAGGCGCTGCTCGATTCCATCACTCAGGTCTTCGGCAGCACGCCCAACATGTTCCGTGCCGTGGCCAACGCGCCAGCGGCCTTGCAGAGCATGTGGGGTGCCTTCGCTGCGCTGGGAGGTGGCGTCGTCGGTGCGCGCCCGGGTGAGCAGATCGCCGTCGCGGTGGCCGACCGCAATGGCTGCGACTACTGCCTCGCGGCCCACACGGCACTTGGGCGCAGCGCCGGCCTGAGCGCGGACGCCATGCGTGCGGCGCAGTCCGGCGAGTCGGACGATCCACGCACCGCTGCGGCTTTGCGCTTTGCATTGAAGCTGGTCGATGCGCGTGGCCGCGCTGATGCGGCCGACTTCGCGGCGTTGCGCGAGGCGGGCTTCGATGACGAACACATCGTCGAGATCCTCGCCCATGTCGCGCTGAACCTCTTCACCAACTACGTGAACCTGGCGTTCGCCGTGCCGCTGGATTTCGCACCGGTGCGCCTGCGTCACGCCGCCTGATCGGTGGGCGGACGGCGCAGATGCATGCCGCCGTCCGCCTGCATGGAGCACACCATGAACGCACCCCTTACCCTGGCAGCACCCCT
>APMI01016061.1_pt1 | contig 26805 bp, 37 predicted proteins | sample 667938 | NCBI WGS metagenome assembly APMI01 (sample SAMN01084076, study PRJNA167559) | wastewater metagenome | biome: Wastewater | place: Denmark: Ejby Moelle, Odense | collected 2011-11-28
TGTTATTATCAATAGTAATAAGCTTTTATTAAATACATTTATTATTATATGTCCAATTATAGTTGGCGACCAAATTTTATCTGACATGCGCGATCATCGCTGATTGCGACCAGGATTATAGAGATGTCCGATTAAAGTGGATTTAATCCTATTGGTTTGGGCGATAACGAATTCTATTTAAATTATATGGAACTGGCCCTCGATTATCGTATATACAAGGCTTACCAAGTTGAAAAACTCATCGGCAAGGGCGTCTATGGCGAGGTCTACAAAGTAATTGAGAAAAACACTGGCAAAACCTTAGCAGTTAAAAAAATAATGGATGCTTTCCAAAATGTGACGGATGCAAAGCGCACGTATCGATAATTAAGCTATCTGTTACAGATGTCCCACCCGTGTATAATAAAACTGCAGAAAGTGATAATTGGTGAGCCAGATTCTAGCAACGAATCGGCACGGGCTAAGAACGTGTATGCAATATTCGAGCTGATGGAAATGGATTTAGCAAGAATAATACAGACCTGCAAGCTGGAGCAAGTACAACGCAAATACATCGCTATGCAAATACTCGCCGGTCTGGACTACATTCACGAGTCGCAGCTGATTCATCGTGATATCAAGCCCTCCAATATTCTGTTGAACAAAAGCTGCGAAACTAAAATATGCGATTTTGGCTTAGTGAGGCTGGCGAGCGAATTTAAAAACCATGAAAAGTCAACATAGCAAATATTTACTGAATATGTGGCTTCCAAATGGTACAGAGCTCCAGAAGTTATTCTCAATGGTAACCAATGCAGTACTTTTGCAATTGACATCTGGAGCGCAGGCTGCGTAATTGCTGAAATGTGCTTGGGCATGCCCTTGTTCATGGGCAATCACAATATGGAGCAGCTTGAGAGAATATTTTCAGCCATCGGAATGCCTGTCTAGACCGAAATAGAAGCTATGAGTACTGAACAGGGTAAATATTTATTAAAGAATCTCCAAAAGTTCAAGAGAACAAGCCTAGCATAGATCTTGGGACCATCAGCAAGTAATTAGTAAATCGACTTAATATCCCGGATGCTGATATTCAACCCAAATAAAAGAATATCGGCAAGAGAGGCCCTAAATCACCCTTATTTTGACGACCTGCAGGACTAAAAATTGGCGATGAGATCGTACCCCACCCAAATCGCGGACCACACTTTGAAAAGCAAGGAGGTGTCTTTACAGGTGTACCGGTAGCTGATTGAGGCATTGTGCATATCCACAAAGAGAGGAGGAATGAGCTAGAAGTACAAGTAGTATTCAGTCAAATCTTCTTAATTTTCGACTTAGAGTCTATGCAAGAAAAATGTAAAGTGTAGCAATAATGAGCACGAGCATCTGCAATAGAAGTCCACTCGAGAGAGCCATTCCGGACTACTGAAAAAATATCAGGCCAATGCCAAAACAGCTAATGAAAAATCACGAGATCTGCGCAAACCCAGCAGAGATTAGAGGCAAAGAGAGTCATCCAGACACGAAGGAGCAAAGGGAGTGTAAAGAGTATAATCAAAAGTAACAGTAAAGGCACGCAGCAAGAGCAGACAGAGTATGAAATCAGCAAACAATAAAAGGAGTGGCAGCACAAATAAATCCAGAAGTAAAATTATGGGTGCAGTCGGGATCAAGCCTCAGAGCAGCCAGAATAAAATAAAACCGTTCCGGGTTGACTCCAGCTTCTACAACAACAATAACAGCAGTAAACAGGAGCACCAGATCAAAATACCAAAGAAGAAGAAGAAACAATGAGCTCCAATAAACAAAATGTAAGAAAATAACTGTTTTTATAAATGATTGATAGTCTACTGCTTAACATTTATTAAAAAGTTCATCACTGCCGATGAAACTATTATATTTTATTTATCGAATATTTATGAATTTCGATATGGCGCCGAAATTGATCGATCAGCATTAGTATTAGCATGCCTATGCGCTATTTGTTATAAACAGTCCTCAATTTTCTGAATTTTCGCTAGACAAATCCTTGATCTATCCACTTGGATAACAGTGATGGCAATATATATTCATTTATTGCGGATAAGATGTGTACATGCATGAGACTATTTGTTACACAATGTTCAATTTTGGAACACAAAAAATTGTTTTTAGTCCCTTGTAGGAAATCAAATAATTCAGATAAAGCCTTTGAAGAGCAAAACTTAATCAGAACCGAGAATCTCTTGATGAAACTCGATGCCGCTTGTTTGAAAATAACAGATTGGTTTATGAAGAAATTTTAAGTCTTATGACAAACATGATCATCGATGTTCATTAATCGTTCTTGGCGATTTTCTTCTTCTTTCGTTCGATCTTGCCGTACTGTTTTTCGTAGGTGGCTTTTTCTTGATCGTAGACGGTCTTGTTGGCTTGGTACTCTTCTTCGAGTCTGCTCTTGGTGGCCTCATCGACTTTGCCCCATTTCTCACTAATAATTTTGGTGATCTCTGTAATTTTGGCATTGGGATTCTTGGCCTTCACATCCTCATACACCTCCCCCCTGAACAGGAAGAAGGCAGAGAGCGGCTTTTTTGGAGGAGCGGGCTGAGTAAAAGAAAGCGTACCTTGGTGGCGTCATTATTCTTTTTCCCCATATTATATAGGCTCTTTACAAAGGACTCTTTAGTAGTTGATAATGTTATGTATGTATATATGTACGTAGATATGTGCATTGTAAATAGCCACCAAAAATATTTAAATTAATTAATTCTCAAATAAGCTCACCTTTGCTCATAATCAGTCCATGACCTCTTCTATCGTACCTGGCACTTAATTCTGTCCCTTATCGTAATTTGTGTTGATATATGTTCGTTAACTTTTAGAATATGTTATTTAACACATAACACACATAACAATAAATATCATTACTGCTTTATTGGTGATGATGTCTTATGTTTGATGATTTGTCGGCATTTATTATTTTCATATTTGCATTATTATAATGAGACGTTAAGTCTTGCTGCAGCCTTATGGCAGGCTCGTGCTCAAGTAGCTGATCGGCAAGGGATCATATGGGCAAATATACAGAGCAGTTGCTACTCCAATTCCGACAGTCACTTAGTCCAATAATAAGATAGCATCGACATATAGCAATTACATGAGTAGTATCGATGCAACTAGCACTGCTAATCGGGAACAGGTAGCCGGAGTACAAAGTGCGCGCGACAAGCAGTCCATCCACATCAATACTCACACCAATGCAAACACTCACATCAATGTTAAACATGCATATGAGTCTCATCAATGGAGGCAGTTGTAAGAGTAATAAGTATGCTTACAAGAAGAGGGACAATATTAAAAATAGAAATAGTATGCCATTAAGATACTATCGGCGGAGACCTCAATATCCCCTACCCAGACCTCGCAATAGGCGTGTGAGCAGACGCTGAGGAGCATATAGCGGGAAATAAAAATACTGACCCTGTGCTCCAGCCACCCCCGCATCGTGAAGTGCCACAGCGTAGAAGTAGTCTAGGAAATGATCTGGATCATCATGGACTACTACCAGCGGGGCAGTCTGGCCGATATCATGGCCCGCGAGAAAAGAACTTTCTCCGAAACTGAAATCGGCCACATCCTCAAAGGCATTTTGCAAGCACTCGAATACCTGCACAGTAATGGGGTCATCCATCGGGACATCAAGGCTGCCAATGTACTGGTCGACCAGCAGGGACAAGTGCGAGTGGCTGACTTTGGGGTGTCCAGTATGGTCTCTTACTCACACAAGCACACCAGAACAGGCAGTCCCTTGTGGATGAGCCCTGAACTGTTAGCGAACTCCAAGTATAGCTACAAGACTGACATTTGGTCATTGGGTATCACAGCTTTGGAACTGGCTGAAGGAGTGCCGCCGTATTCTCATCAGCACCCGTATCGTGCTATATTTTCAATACAAGCCCATCCCCCACACTCACTAACTGAGCCAAATAAATGGTCAAAAGAGTTCAACAATTTTGTTACCTTGTGTTTGACTTTAGATGAAAAGAAGCGGCCATCAGCGGAATAATTGCTTAAGCATCCTTTCGTAGCAGATAAAAAATACAATCATGAAGATGGTTCACTAAAACCATAGGTTAATATTATCGAATAATTGCCAATCTTGCAATCAGTCAAAAATAATTGTGAATAAGAGGAGTAGCAGTTGGACAATAATGGCACAACTATTCTGCATGATCTGAATCCCAACTCTAATACTGAGAACACGAGCCCATGGTATAAGAATGTGCTGCCCAGTCTGTTTGAAGGAGGACATAATTTCAAGAGCAATACTAATGATGAACTTTAACAGGATAAGCATAATACGGATTAAAAGCCTAATGAAAATAGTGCTAATTTATTCAAATTCAAAATATGTACACAACCTCAATATTAACATAAAATTAAATAGGAGCTAGGGTTATAACAAAGCTGTAAGACATTTCGCATCCATACTGAGCATGAATAAGAACATGGCTATTATGGTAGGCATGTAAATGATGAGTAGAACAACAATGGGCTAAACTTACCAGAAGTACCAACTTCAGCCAAGTTCAACATCAACATCAACAGTAATAATAAGAATAATACTAAGAATAAAAACGGAAATTAACTTCATGATATTTTAAACATAATAAACTAAGATAGGACTGAATTTAACGTTAGCTTGAACCGAGGGAAACACAAATAGGTATAGATAGTGGAGGCCTTATACACCCAAATGGAGGCAGAAATAAAGAGCGTGAGAGCCAAGTACTTGAAGGCCATACGCTCAGTTTAGGAAAGCACTATGCTCACATTCCATGGTCAGCTCACTAAATTAAAACATACATGTAACAGCAACGATATTAGCAATAATAATGATATCAAGAGCGGGAGGCACAAGCCAAAAAAAGAGTGCGAGCTGGCCAAGTAGAAATCGATAACAAAATTAAAAAAATATTGATTATTAATATTAGTATTTCATTTTCTTTCATTGTCCACATTTATGTCTGAAGATAGTATTAAAAGTAAGTACTCTGTCTCTTTTAATCAGACATCCAGCTTCTTCTCCAGTTTAATGTTGCGCACGAGGGGCTTAAACTTTTATAGATCCTCCAGATTGCCCTTAATATAGCTGGCATACAGGCTGTTTGCATTCATCATCCGCAGCGTGTTGTACTTGTTGTTGCGCTTAGTGTACAGGATCTTGAATGACTACTATTTTTACTTGTCCTCATTAACCTAGAACAATTTCGGCGTCACTGTCGGGTACAGAATAGCAGGCTTCAGCACACGCGGCAGTGATAGTGAAGGTATGTTGAATTGCAGTACTTTCTTCTATGTGTCAGTACGCTACTATTGAGTGAGGTCTTAGTTTTCACTCTAGCCATCGCTGTCAAATTGTTCGCATTTGTCTTATAGCTTATACTTGTCCTTTAATCCTACTAACTCTCTTCTCGCCATAGCAACTTTATTTGTTTTAGTTTATTTGTTTTTTTGGTTATCTTCTTCATGTATTGCTAAGATATTTCTGATTTATTTGTTGGACCTGATGTCCTTGTTGTTTTATTTCAATTTAATCATCAACTCCAGTCCCTAAGCCAGATCATGGCCGAACTGCAGCCAGTCCTCCACTCTCATATTTTTGGTCTGTGTTGAGGCCGATGATATTGTTGAGGACATGAGTGATTGACGCTATTCTTATTTCTACTTTTACTTCTATTTCTATTTCTATTTCTATTTTTCCTTGTCTTTCTACTTTGGCTGCTGAGATGAACTGTTGGTGCTATCGTCATACAGTGCATACGTACTCTCTATGGTGTAGGGCATCACACTCAGCTCGTTCAGGAAAAAGGCTCTCGCTGTGTGCAGCTTGTGCTACTACAACTTGAATGAACAGCTTGCGTACTTGAAGTACCTCGATTTTAAGTGCAGGATCTTTGGCAACAGCCGGGCGTTGAAGTAGTTCGGGTCATTATATTCAAAATTGGGACCATATGAAAATATGTTCTTCTATGAAGAGTGCCCATGCAGGTCTATGAACATTATGAAATTGGCTCCATACTATGATTTCAGCTCTCTGCTTAGAGTTTTCATGCAGGCAATTTCTGGGTATAATATCTAATTCTCTTAATGGAAGGCTCGGTTCAAATCGACTCCGAGATAGTCTGTATAGTAAGATGATTACTGGTTCTGAAATTGCCGAAGACTACCCCATCAGGGTTGATCATGGGCACGATTTTAATAATCGTAGTCCTGAGCATTTACTTGACGGATTTGCTCGAATGATCAATTAGTTTGCGCATTAGCCCTTCGCAAACGTACGAGGAGACTGACTCACCCGGGTGGATACGGCTACTGACTAAAATTAGCTTCTTAAGAGTGAGAGCTGTTGAAGTTGATGATGTGCTATTGCTGTTATTACTCAATTTAATGTGACCACTGTCTTCTCCGTTATTATTGGATGATGACTTACAGCAACAATTATGCGAGAAAGTGTGGCCGATCCCTGCGCAGGTATCCCTGCTGGTGAGAGTCACAAAAGGGATGGCCAGTCCTGTGAAGCTATAGCTCAACAATTCGACGTGCGCATATCTTTATACTTATGGCAGCAGTGCTTATGATGTTTCTACCTTCTACAGATAGTGAAGCAACTAAGTGTAGGTGTAGCCAGGCAGTGTGGCAATACTGTACTTGGTGTTGGCTTTGAGCTGCAGAGCAAAGGACAACTTGTAGCATCTGCCATAAGATTGTCGCAAATTTAGGTTTTATTATATGCTGATGTTCGTGCCTGCTGGTTACCATTTCTATTAAATCTTATTTTTGGTGTATTGGTTGTGCTATTTTATGAATATTTTCTGCCCTTTCTCTACAAGTTTGAAATATCTCTTCAAATTGCAGATGTTGAACACACACAGCTACGGCTACTCAGGGTTGGAGTTGGTGACTTAGAAATGGAACCAGCTCTGATGCCCATGCGTGTTGGTGTCGATCCTCAAGTACAGGTCGTACTCGTGCTACCCTCGCTGCACTGCCAACTCCATGTTCCCACTCTCTATCTAGCTGTTAAATGTGAGAGTACTCTTCAGTGGGGGTTGGGATAACGACGATGATGATGGGATTCCGAGTTCGGGTTTCTTTTTTGATGCGATGAACGAATCTTTTAATCTCTATTTCAGCAAGGCGTTAAATCTGCTGTCTAGGAAACTTTTATTAGAGTGCACTAATGATATTTTCTTGAGATGACCGTGAGTGTTAGTTTACTTTGGAGCTTCGAACACTAAAGTATGCCCATTTGCTACTATACTTTGCTTAACAGTCTTAAAGTCCTGCATTGCAAAATTAGATAATGTAAAATTTTAGCCGATGAGTGCTCTAAAATAGAAACATACTTATACCTTTGGCTTCTGACAACAGTCTCCATGTAGTTACTTCTGCTGCTATTGGTTCCTTTATTGCTATCCTTGTGGTTGTTTTTTCTCAGTTCCATGCTGCGATGTGCTTCATTCTTGCTTTGGAACTCGCGGTCAGTGATGACATGGTGCAGGTTACTCCTCCTGCTGTCCTCGTTGAATATGAACTTTAGCTCTATACTATCACATTGTAAGTACTTGTCTTAGGCTCGTTTGGCTTACGGATCCGCAATTTGGCTTTGGGCTTCTGCTAGGTTACAGTATCTGTCTCAAATACCTGTTAATTATGGTTGGATATGACAAATTCTAGTTACTTTTCTTCATCCGAGAACCCTTCCTCGTGGTTGCTGCAGAGCCGATCACTATTTTGCTGGTGCCTTGATGAGCCCACCATGTAAGCCAGTGAAGACTGAGGGTGCACTTGCTTCTAGTAGCGGCTGGACTGCGGATTTTGCTGATTACTACTGCTACTGCTACTATTATTATTATTATTATTATTATTATTGCTGTTGAGGTTGAGACTGCTCGTGTTTATGTTGTTTGCATTAATATTCATACCCATATTCACATTCAAGTTTAAGTTTAAGTTGAGGTTAAGATTGGGACTCAGATTTGAATGCCTGCCAAAACTGTAGTTATTATGTCCGTGACTGACATTATGACTGTGATTATAGTCGATATTGAGACTGACATTTAAGTGAGGGTTTGGGATGCTCTTCATTCGGTGCTAGTCCATTTGCCTGTCTATTAGTGCGACAAGGTAATAAATATATTGAGGACTAAAATAGATAAACAATAAAATATCACACCACTAACCAGGAACGAACCCGTAACATATTATTATATTAGATAAGATAATATAATAGCTATGGCTAGGTTAGGATAGTCAATTAGTATATAAACAAAACAAATAATAACGCAAACATGTTGCTGGGATCATAACTGATTAGAACTAAGGCAGATACCCTTTGATTGACACTGTTTTACTGCGCTGTAATTTTTAAATTGGCATGCGTACTTGTGGTTGTGGTGGTATTGCATAATGATAAAGCATATAATATAAATGCATTAGTTGATTACTTACACTTACATACAATTATTATCTACGGCACCATGGAAACAATGCAATACTGGCATAGTGTGCGTAGAGACAGCAAGTCGTTGTGTCCGAGTGGTTAAGGAGACAGACTAGAAATCTGCTGGGCTTGCCCGCGCAGGTTCGAATCCTGCCGACGACGCTTTTTTATTTCACTCTCTTTTACTAAATATTATAGTACGCTCTTTTTATTGCTACATATCGAATGACTGCATAAGTATTGGTTATCATGGAGGCCATGGATAATGTGCTGTATGTTTGTCATTCTTTTCATTTTCTCTTAACACTATATTCATCAAACTCGTATTATAATAGATCAGTCAGGCACTACCATAGCGATATACAAACAAGGATGGCTAAATAATAGAAAGCGACTAAAACATTCGTGCGGGGGTCGTACCTGTACTTGGACGAGTCGAACGGGTACCAGGAGCGCGAGAACAATCAGTCCACAAAGTAGAAGATAATCGAGGACACCATCGGCATATCAAACTACCAGCGGGAGATCAAGGAGAAAGTGCTGACTGCCCAGACTCGCAAGAAGGAGACCCAGGGCAACAAGCTAGTTTAAAAGCCAGTGCTGATCCCCATCAGAGACACGCCTGTTGAGCCTGTGCCTGAGCCCGTTCTGGAGAACCAGCGCTGCGAGAGGGCCATGGAGTAGCAGTTTGATTACTTCCAGAACTACATCAGCCAGAAGGAAAAAGAGAAGAAGTTCGAAGAATAGTAAACCAGGAGAATCAACTAATTCCTCGTGAAGCAGAAGAAGTTCAAGGAGAAGGATGCTGTGCCAGTTTAGTCTGAGGGTGGGTTTACAGAGCAAGGTAAAGTTATCGTAGTGATGGAGAAAGACAATACAGAATAACATTAAAATGAAAAGAAGACAAAGAAAATCATCAAAATTAAAATAAAGAGAAAATAAGACAATATCGACAATAAAATTATCAGCAAAGAGGCAGACAAAGAAAAGAGCAAGATAAAATTATGAAATTAATTACTAAAATCAACTCACTTCTGTTTAATATTGAGTTAGTAGAATGCGGTTTATCATAATTTGATGATACAGTATGGGATGATACTATATAATCATTGACAGAATATTAAATAATATTTATTAAGCATAGATAGATAGGTAAAATGGATACTCAGAAGTTCTTAATGATACTGACGTTGGTTCTCAGCTTCATCATGTACTTATAGCTACGAGCTCGCAACCTGTCTTACTCCTCCATCACCTCCGTCTGACCTGATCATATAAGATAAACCATGATATGCATAATTTTATCACATTCACTTTACTCAGTTAAAGCCTAGAATTAGTCTTAGTTTTAAGCAAGCTATGGCTTATTATTGTGACAGTTCTTGATGCCCATCATTAATATTTAGAGACGTATCGCTCATAAACAACAACTATTAATGCGAATGAACATATACAAAAGTGTTTATGTAGGCACCACTTATGTGAATTTAATCAACAAAAATTTTACTCAAAGATTTAGAAGAATTATTTTAGACTTTGCTTTTGCTTAATTAATATGATGATAGGCTATTATAAAACATTTAATTATGCACCTAATGATTAGAAATATAAGCAGTCTCACCAATCCCTCATTATTACTCACCTTTTCGCCATTTATACGCTTTTATACATCTACATCATCTACTTCATCATCTTAGACATCACAATCATCGTCTACATCTAGTTCTGCATCTAATTCTACTTCTTCTTCTTCTGCACAATATACACAGTCTGTTGCTGATAACCACTTTGGGTTCAAGCAGGTGCCAACAGAGTCGAAGCAGTCGCTGGTCAACGAGGTATTCCACTCGGTGGCCAACAAGTACGATGTCATGAACGACGCCATGTCCATCGGCATCCACAGATACTGGAAAAACTGCTTCGTCTAGGAACTCGGCAATCTAGCCCCCGCCACTCTCCACAACCATAATAATAATAACAATAATAATAACACTATTAGGGTGCTTGATGTGGCTGGGGGCACCGGTGATATCAGTTTCCGCATTCTGGCCAAGCACAACTATAGAAGTATATCTATTGGTATGTAGACGTGAAGACAACAGTGTTCGACATCAACCAGTCCATGTTAGATGAGGGACTCACAAAATCGAAATCCCTCAACCTGAAGCCGTAGCAGATTTAGTTCATATGCGGCAATGCTGAGGAACTGCCCTTCCTAGATAACACCTTCGACGCCTATACTATATCATTCGGGCTAAGGAATGTGCCGAGGACGAGGAAAGCCCTGCAGTAGGCTCAGCGAGTGCTCAAAAAGGGAGGCAGGTTCATGTGCCTGTAGTTCAGCAAAGTGGTCAACCCCCTGTTCAGATAAGTGTACAAGCAGTACTCCTTCAATGTGATCCCTGAAATGGGCAGACTCATCACCGGCGACAAAGATTCGTACCAGTACCTAGTGGAAAGTATTGAACGATTCCTTAGCCAGGAACAACTCAAAACTATGATGGAAGAAGTTGGGTTCGTCGAGTGCACCTATTAAAATATGACTGACGGCGTTGTGGCTATCCACAGCGGGTTCAAAATCTGATCATCTATACTTATGACGCTATACTGTATATTACAACACTTACTAATAAGTAAAAATTATAGCTGTGGCGTTATTAGTATTCATTATTACATATTATTTGGAATAGAATAGTAAAGTTAAATACTATTTCATTTTTTATCAAAAAACCCAAATAGACGCCCACTTTTATTTTTTTTGATTTTTTCTTGCATTTCCTTGATTTTAGCCTAATAGGACTTAACTGGATCATCACCTAGTTATTCGAGTGTCTTCCTAACATCCTTTACTTCAGGCTTGGCTAAACCTATGGATAATGCAAGATGGGTTACTTTAAAGTAGAGCACCAAGGCTGAGCAATTCTCGATCATTTTCGTCACCCTTATACTCAGTGAGTGTGATAACGTTTTCCTTATTTTTCTCGCATACTCCCTTATTTTTATCGATAACGATGACTTTCTTGAGATCTCTATTGAGATACTTAAGGTCCTTGATGTACTTGCCCCTAGAGAATACCATGCACTCGTGGCCGAAGTACCCGGTGAATATTTGCCGCCTGGGGTCCAAACTGGGAATCAGCGTATTCAGCAGCATGGAGTCATCGTCCGAGAAGATGACTACTTCGTACATGGTGCTCATTTTCTTGAGGAAGTTGTTCAAACCCGGTCGCTTGTTTATTATTAGACCTTTGCCGAACACGTACTCAGTGTCCAGCAGTGTCTTCGATACGTTCAGCACTAAGGTTTTTGGTTGAATTTGCGGGTGCACGATGTCCGGCAATAACTTTTATAAAGGCGGTTTTGTCAAGAACTATAACATTAAGATATTCTAGTACTTCGGTTGCCTATGTGTAGCCCTTGTAAATGAATTATGCGGCCTGGATGAACCCCGGTATGGCTGTTGGCTCATTGGCGACAGGAGTGCTGGCCTTGTGCTGCGATACTAGGTATGTATTGTAGGCGAGCACAGCCGAGGAGCCCCAGAACAGTATCCTGTAGATGATCCAGCCCTTGGTGGTGCGATCTTACTCTAGAATTAGCACTGATTGTACTTTAGAATTTGGGTTATTCATCTTCATCGTACTCTCTGTCTCGGTCACGTCCTTAATTTGATGTGGATGCGCTCACTTTTTCATTGACTGGCTTATCGTTAGCTTTGTCAGCTTGCTGAGTCTGTTATGACTTATTCTGCTCTTGTGTGGAAGCAGTCTTAGTGTTTGTGTTAGTATTCGTGCTAGTGTTAGATGTCGCGGTTGGCTTAGATGAGTCAGCTGTAGGACTGGATTTGCTACCTTATTTCTATTGCCAGCTTTATTATTTGCTCTTATTTGAGAACCTGAATTTTGGAATCTGTCTCTGCAAGCTCAGAAGTTGATATGTGAATCTTTGCATATTCGTATATTATTATTAATAATGATAATAATGATCATAGGGTATTTTCTTTGAATAATATTTTAATAAGCAAGACAATAATCAGTTATCTATACAAAAACACACAAAGACACAAATTTATTCTCATTTCAAACAAAATTAGAATGATTTATTAGAGTTTTATTATTGAAATAGAGTGATCGAATGGTGATACATAATATATAACTAAATGGCGAATAGATTAATAAAGATCTTTGGATGCCCATTCTCGAGTGTCAGCCCTGTACACTTATTTCGCTAACGAAGTACACACAGTAATCAAATTAGACCTGCTCTACCAGTACACCTCTTAGTTGTTGACTGAGTCCAATTTCATCGTGAGTGAGGCTAAAAAGATGTAAACATCGAGCTCAGTCAGCAAAACTCCAGCCAGTGACAGCAATAATAGTAATAAAGGATAACAAAGCAAGAGAATTCCAAGCGTATATTGCGGGTATGACCCAACAGCCGAATCCCTGCATCTGGGCAATTTGGTTTCTATTATCATGATGGCACGATTGCAATATCTGGCAGGCTTTCGACCCATATTTCTATTAGGCGGAGCCACAGGACTCATTGGAGACCCCAGTGGCAAAAAGGAAGAAAGAGATTTGTTAGCTTAATCCAGAGTAAAGGCAAACTTATAATCAATACAAAGTTAAATAAAATCAGTTTATGCCAATATCTGTACAGATCTTACATCGAACACATAATAGTATGGTCTAGATATAAATAAAAATCAGCCATCGAATCCTTTATTTGTGAATAACTTGACTTTTTATGAGTCAATGAACGTGCTGAGCTACCTGCGGGACATTGGTAAAATTCTGCGGATGAACAGTATGCTTACTAAATAGACAGTTACCTCTCGCATGGACTCATAAAATGGGTTATCATATACTGAGTTTTCGTATACTGTCCTGCAATCCTATGATTTTTATTTGCTAAACAAAATGTACGGATGTATGCTACAGTTTGGGGGCAGTGACCAGTGGGGGAATATTACCAATGGCTGCGAACTCACCAGGAGACTGTCTAAGGGAGCATTGGAAGGATTTGGGATCACTATGCCGTTGTTGTTAAGCAAAACTGGTGAGAAGTTCGGGAAAAGTTAAGGGAATGCTTTGTTTTTAAATAATAGTCGAACTCCAATCAGTCAGGTTTATGATTACTTCTACAACACCGCCGATGACGAAATAGAAAAATTGCTATATATTTTCACACTGTTTAGCCCTGCCAAAATACAAAATATCATGAGTGAGCATAAAAAACATCCTGAGAAAAGAATGGCTCAGAGGAAACTAGCGTAAAAAGTGACCAAGTGGTTGGGAAATTATAAAAATCTAAAGGAATAATTGATAAAGATGAATACGTAGTCATTAAAAGTAATTATTTTGGTAATGTAGTCTAAATCAGCATCAGAATTGAACTAAATATACAATTCCTTGCCTAATTAGATGAAATCAAGTGAAAAAATGTCGTAAATATTAGCCTGCAATAAAAATTTACCTGACTTGCTAGTTAAATTCAAACTCTGCAAATCAAGAAATTAGGCAAGGCAGGACATAGAAAGCGATGGAATTTACATTAACAATGCTAAAGTTCCAAAAAATGTATCATAAACACAGCTCAATTAACTGATAAATACTAATAAGCTAGATGGCGAATATGTATTACTGAGAAAAGGGAAGAAAAAATATTACTTTGCCAAGATTCAAAATAATTGATAAATATTTTAATGTTGTAATAAGTCACACCTTGACCATACAGGTTTGCTAACGAATATTTACTGCATACATAATCAGATTCAGTCCCAGCGTCTTTCCCTGCGTTCGGCAACGTGGACTCTAATAATTTTATCTTAGAAGCGACTCTCATCAAGTTTCAACGCTCGACTTACATGATCTTTATCTTAGCATAGGATAAAGCAAACTCCCTTTGACTGCCCTTCCTTGTCTTTCATGAGTCTGATAGTCAGTGCGTTCACATTGTTTTTGTGGAAGAACTCTCTAATTTCAGGTTAGTTTGCTTTGAAGGGTAATCCACCCACAAACAGTTATAGATCTTTCTTGTTCTTCATCGCGAATGATTTTTTCTCCTAGATTTCCTTGTACTAGGCGCTGGCTGTGTCCTCGATTTCAGGCATGTCGTAAACGATGCTCAACTAAAATTTGTTGTCGCGCTGATGTTTGCCAAGCTTACGAATATAGTGGTCCATCTAGTATTTCAGATGGATAGGGATGTTGAAGACAGCGCCCTTGCTGTTTCCGAATTTGGTCATACTTCTCATGCTTTATACAATTTACTGTGGCATTTCTTTAAGAAAATTCATCAAATACTTGAACGAATTGAACTCGACTTCAGTCACGATCTGATAGGTCACAAAGCCAGGAATTTCCAAGAATTTGGAGACCTTACTCTCCATTAACTTAGTCTGTAGTAGTTAGAACAGTCTGGCACTGATGGCCTAGGCACCGAATGGCAGTAATTTTAGCATTGATATATTTTCATGTTTTGGTTGCGGCATGAACTGGATGTCTCCGATTATCTATTTGTTGGCATCGTCAACCGTTATGGTCGGCTGTACTTATACGAAGTTGAGACCTGTGCTTCGTTAAATTCGTTCCATATCTTTACGGTTAGTGATGAAGGAGATTATAGTTCCGCCTGAGTAAAAGATGTAGTTGACCTGTTTTAAGAAGAAACTCGTGGAGTTTGCGATAATGGTCTGTGTCTTTATGGAAGGCAATATTGACGACGAGACTGAAGCTACCGGAAGACTATTACAAAGCACACAAAGCTGATGCTTTCTTACTAGTAATTATTAGTATTTAAGTCTTCTCTCTTTCCAGAATATTCTTAAGTCTACAATTAATACATTATTTACGGATAGCGATCATGATCAGGCAGAATTGTGACTTTTCTGTTCAATTTGTTGAATTGCTGCAACTTGTACATTTCAGACTCGTTATCGCAGATTATCAGACAAAGAGCTGGACGTTTGCAGTAAGCGATTACGAAGTTCCACGCTGCCATTGAGTAACTCATGCTTTTGTCATCTTTATAAAGAAAACAATAATGTTCTACTTTGAAGTCAAATGTACTTGTTAGATGCATATCTGGTCCCATATTGTATTACACTCTGGCTGGCTTTTCTCTACTTCTTGACAACTCTTTATCTCTCCGTTCGAAGCTACGGGGACTACGGCTACGTGGACTTCTTCGAGGACTACGAGGACTGTATGGACTCCTTGATCTTCTTATTACCCTTTATCTTCGAGGGCTGATTGACCTTCTTGGGCTTCTTTATCTTTATCGCTTTATAGGACTTCGTTCTCTTCTGGGAGGACTTCTCTCTCTTTCTCTTTATCTTTAACGCTCTCTTTATCTTCTTGGGCTTCTCTCTCTTCTGAAATTTCGATCTCGATCGATACTTTTGGGACTCCTTGATCTTCGACGATCGCTCTCAAAAGAGTCATCATTGCCACCTCTTGATCTTCTCATATATCAAAAGATTTGATATGCTTTGTTTTATAATTTAAGAGACCGAATGAAAGTCATAACTTATAAAAAATTAAGTCGAAGTTTGAAGATTAGCTATTTAAATAAAAATGTTCATTTGTAAAGAAAGCAAATACATAAAATTCATTGAGATTTTGCCCTTGTTGCTTTGCTTCACTCATCTGATTTTATGGAAACTTCACTAAACTTGTTGTTTAAAAATTGTTAAAGTTGAAAAATGAAGTTAACTTAGTACAAGTTTAGAATATCCTGTATTTCCGTCATCAAGTTAATGATGTACGTGAATGGTATTCCCTAGCTTTAGACGATTCTCTAATAGTCCATCAGTTCCATTCTTTTCAGTTTCTGGAATGTCTCATTCTCGCTTTCGTCGAATCTGAAGAACATTGTCTGTTTTAAATTGTCTTGCTCTTACTATATCTTCAAGTCTGTGAGTTCGTAATCAAGAGGTTAATTTCTTTAGTCTTCTTTGGAGAGAATCACTAACATTATTTTCGATATCGACAAATCGCGTACTTTTATTCTCTTGACTTCCTACACTTCTCTGTAGAAGGTGAACAAATCGTAGATGTGCTTGCCTGGACTTGATTGGAAGAAATCTTTCTCATGAATTAGACAGAAAGCTAAGCTTTCAAAACTTTGATACAACATTTTCATGTACTTTTAACATGAAATCCTGTCTTTCCTGTCGGCAATATTTTCCCAGTTGAACACATCTTCGGCGACCCTAATTTAATCAGATTTCATGGCGCGATGGTAAATCCATATTCCATTTTTGATAAAGTGCACTTTCAATTCATTATTTTCCCTCAACTAAATAGAGAACCAGATGTCAGACATTGAGTCAATTTGGTACACAAATTTAAATAGCGAGCCCTTTTTTAGTAGTTTGTTCGAAATTGTGTCCTATATTGTTGACAAAATTGTGAAAAATTATAACTGGTTTATCTGGGGGTAGCGAAGTAAATTTCTTAAACAGTAAGTTAACCGAGACTATAGTCTCAGAAGTGGTTAGATTGTGACTTTGTTGATTTATTTGAAACTTTTACCATATACACTTGAAAAATATTCTATTTCGAACTTCTTAATTAGTTGTTAATTGGTGTCAGATAAGAATGCTTTTCTCATGATCCAGTTCGAATCAAAGCTTGAGTCTCGTTCTGTCATCTTTTTAGTTAATACTTTAACAGATTGCTCCTCTGATATAATATTTTCCTTCACCATGTTCTTGATGATCATGGTCTTTTGTTCTCTTTAAGACACTTATATTTACAGTAGTACATTAAGTCCGTAAGTTAAGAAATCAATTGAATCCTTGTTACCGATAACATCCTTATCGATGTCGAACCCATACCTGAGAAAATCAGCTTTAGGAGGCAATAGTTTCATTTATAAGAATTCAGTCAATACTTTGGGATAGACAATTGCCTCAGAATACTGTATTTTATGATGTAGGATCATCTTACTCAATATTTTTTCCATTTCTTACTCAATATCTTCTTACTTAAGATCTTCAATTTATTTGATATTGAGGGAATCCATTAATCGACTCATAATGATGTCATGGCTAGAAACTATGTTGGAATTAGCTTAGTTTTTGTTGTCAAATTAGTCTATCTAATCTATTGTTAGCTGCCGATCTCTCATCATATGACTCACCATACTGTATCTTCTTTTGTTTTGTTTTCTACCAAAATTTTTCTAATTTTCTATGAATATTTTCTTAAGTTTGACGAAGATTTGGATATCTATTTTATTTTCATACAACTCTTTGGTGATTAGATTATCAGGGATTAGCAATTCTCTCTAATTGATTCTGGCTTTGACTTCTTAAACCATGAGTTTCTTCTTCTGCAAGTTGTCCTCTTTGGCTTTGTCTTTGATCAGCTAATTGGTCCTTTAGTTGAACTACTAATGCACAGTGTAGTAGACCTCCCAGGTGATACCCTTGAGCAGTGAGCTCAGCACAATGACGATGAGGGAGTGACTGATGACAAAGTACATCATTGTGAGAAAGTAATGGCCGAATTTGAACACGTGATTGTAGGCCACCATGGACCACCCTGCTTCCACCAGCACCTGCACGAAGATGAACTGCGAGCCCAGAAATGTGTTGAAGTTCGAGTACTAGTCGTATGCGCTGTATGGCGATTGGTCATGATTGATAATATTTTGTTCCCTGAATATCTGCATGCCCATGATTCCCAGCACATAGTAGGTGACCATGTAGAGTGGGAAGAACTTCAGCACAATGGGAATGATAATGGCCATCTGACTGACTAACCGGGTTGCTTTGATATAGATCTAGCTGTTTAGTTTATTTTTCTACGATAACAATTTAATCAGTATTGTGATACGGAATATACGCGTCATTTTGAATAATTAATCACTGTTATGCGGAATCCATTATTGAGGCAATAATTATAGCACCAGACCGATTGATATTAAAATGAAGTCAAGATTGTTCCAAGGGTCTTTGAAGAAATTTTCAGGACCTAAACCTACCAATTTTAGTAGAATTTATACAATGTAGAAAATTATGAGAAAATCGTCAATGACATCGAATGCTCGCACGTTTGTATATATGGAAAGCAGACAATTTATGAAAGTTAAGAGTATTATTATGCAGCTTATTACTTTGAATTTGGTACTGTTGACAATTTCCTTCAACTTAAACTTCTAGTTGATTCTCCTTCTGAACTGCAGCCATTTGTCCCAGTCATGGAACTTGGGCGGCAACATGGAACTATCGGCTTGTAATATTTTACACAGCTGCATGTACTCATTAACATGAATGACACCATTATTGTTATCGTCCAATTTCAAGCATATTTCTGTGATATGGTCAACATACCTCACTTTATTTTTGTATACGAACAGCAGAAACCGGATGAGTTTGTTCTGCGTTATGTTCAAATTCTGTTCACCCAATGAAACAAAAGACATTATCAATGAGTGTTGCTGCTTTATCTCGTCAATAAGAATTATTTTAGAACGGGTCTATCGGAATGAGCTGAACACTATTGTCGCTGGTATCGTCACGAAAAAGAACACATTCAAGAAGATAAAACATATGAAGAAACCATATATCCATAGAGATTGCCGAATTGCTACCAACTGATTGTCTGGATATGCGTCATAGGAAGACATAACGTAAAGTATGAATATTGTTTTGTCTAGCTCTCGATAGTTGCTCGATAGTGGGTCTTAGCCAGCATCTTCGGGAAGTTGTATAATTTGGTTGGCAACAATAGCGAACCCAACAATGACGCAGGTATAGAAGAACAAAAATACAAGCACATCCTTGTAAGCTGACAACAGCGCTTAGAAAGCCTTCCTGACATTGGAGTCGTAGAAAGTGGGGAGCACTACAGATAAAAATATAGTTACAGCACCTCAAGATAAGAAATGGTCTGATAGTCCAATCAGGAATCGCATACACGATGACCTCGTCGGCAAGTAGCAGCATCAGTGTGATGATCCGCACATAGAATCTCAATTGAAATCGAGAAGTGAGTCTTAATACTTCGTAGCTTTTATGATGAATTTCCATTATGACGTCGATCCACATCAGAATCAGGATTATGGACTCCACAATGAGAAACTATTGGCTTACTGTCGAGTGAGTCCAAATTACCAAGTACATAAAGATATAAGATAGAGTTAACAAAATTATTTGCCACATGTTTGATGTCTGGATGTTGTAGCATGCACGGAATACTCTGGGCATATTTTCTGAGTAAGTGTCAAGCCTGGGAGTCTTATATCCAAGCGCATTTTCTAGATGTTTTTTTGCAATTTCAAACCTTGATTTTTGATCCATGCCCTTGACCAGTTTACGTGTCTCCTGAATGATGTCAATCGATTGTGTATTTTGCTTCGATTTGGACATTTTTATTTCATCGTGGGTCTATGATCGCATGAGGATGGGCCTATGGGATCTTTGGATCAAAACAGGACCTTATATATTTATAATATTTGACATCAGTACCATTATACTCAAAATGTGTAAGATAATCTGCATGTTTATCTATCTCATAAATTGCGCCTAAAATATGAGTTAGTTATTAATACGAGAGATATAAATATTGGCGTTTGAGTCAGACAAAAATATCATATTAAATCATTTTCATTTGATTTATTTTTAAAAGTGTTCATTTCAAATTTTTAATGATTTGCAGAGCGAGTTAATGACTGACTTTTAGGAAACTACGAAATCCTGCTGCCAAAATCTGTGTTAGTATTTAGTTATTCCTGCATTAATTCTGCCTAAGCAGTCTCATAGCGATAATCATATCGTTCCAATTAATTTCCCTGATGACCAACTTAGTAGACTTTTATAGTAGACTCTGCTGGCTGTGGTTGTAGTCGTTGCTCAATAGTTCCCAGAAGACCTGCTTGATCATGGTGATGTTGGTGAGCGAGTCTGTCACTTTCGACACTTCCTCTTTGTTAGTGAAGTCTGGCCATGATTTCCATTAACATAATGTGCATTTACAGAATATGTTGTACTTCTGCAATAAGTGCTACTTGCGCTTCAAAGGTAGCGTGTCTGAAGCCAAATCTATTGATAAAGGAGTGCCTTGGGCAATGTCAATATTTGTAGACACCAGCATTATGTTCTACAAGTGAATTATCGAACAGTTCGGGTTGCAGTTGTGACTGAATTTTGTCAGCTATGGCCATATCCCGATTGTCTATGGGTATGAGTTTGTTGTCAAATCTAGAGGCTTCATTAAAAATTTTAACACTCTCGACTATATTTATTTCTGGTCTAATTTCCATTAGTGAGTAAAACTACCATTTTAATTATAAGGGTCAAGTAAATGCTTGAACCCGTTGTTGAATGTAAATTTTTGTAATCTTACACACTTCACTATTTTCTATAACAGAGCTTGTTTATTAAGGAGTCCTTTTTTATCATACACTAATGCTTTGCTTATTATTAGTATTGAGTGCTTTTTTAGATTTTATAGTGCGTAATATATGGATTTTTAGTCTTGCATTCGAATGCCGATGAATTTGCTGAAGTAGTCTGCAATCACTATCTCGCATTTTTACTTCTCCTTTTATTTCTCTTTCTCTTTTTACTTTTGTTTTTATTTAGTTAATTGTTACTATTTATCACTTTATTTCTATTTATTACTTTAAATTTGCTCATTATTATTATTATTATTATTATTACTATTACTATTACTATTACTATTACTATTACTATTACTATTACTATTACTATTGTTATTGTTATTGTTATTGTTATTGTTATTGTTATTGTTAATGCTTCTGTTATTGAGTGTAGTGACATTTCTGCTGCCAATTTATTAGGTGATGCTCTTCCAGTTGTACATACCTAATGAATTAGCGAGATATACCGAATATTTTTTCTTAATTTTATTGAAATCATCGTTATTGACTTTGGTCTGCAGTACTACTAGCAGATTGGGTATGTCCATGAATAGTTTCTTTTATAAGAGGCAGCACACTTTCCAGGCGTAGTTCTTGTAGTACTTGGCATCTATGCGCATGGTTATGTTGCAGTACTTTATACAGTTGTCATATAAGTTCAACTTATACAAACATGCAGCTGAGTTGCTGTACAGTATCGCACGCGTTGTCGACTATGCACATGATAATGACGAAAATGAAGATGAAGTAGAGTGACAGCATGCCAGTGCGTATTAGTAGTAATTCAACGAAGACACATAATCACCATTTTTATAGTACTCATTGCCTGTCTTCTTCAGCTAGTTCACGTCCTGCTTTGGGGTCGGCGAATACTGATTTATTTATACATTCTATATTACTGCACGAATAAGTTGCAGATCACTCATGAGTTATAGCTAAATATATGGCTATTTTATGAGTAGTACTGCTTGTGGCCCTAGCCCTTTCTTCCATATTTAGAAGTAGGGTGCCTGAAAGTCAGCAGTTTCGACAACAATGCAGAATATCTCATCGATGTCAGTCAGTGTCCCATATCTATTACTATTACTATTGCTATTATTATTATTGTTTGTGTTGCTAATTATCTTTAGTTTTTAGCTGTTTAACATTGAGCTAGTTATCGATGTTGTTCCTGTTGATGTGTTAATACTGGTATTGTTATGATTGCGAAATGTTGCTGGTTTTACTGATGTGGCCAGAATGAATGTGTAGAATTTGTTCCACAGCACTCGCAATACTAGCATTTATACTGCCACATTCTTATTATACCCGGGTGCTAGATTACTGGCCTAGACACTGACGAGATTCTTACTGTTGCCCATGTACACATCAATGTATGGGTTGTTCTTCCATACTTTGTTTAATTGCAACTATGTGCTCGATTTCTGCACCAGTTACTCGAAGTACTACACTGCATCGATGAAGGTGTCTGTCAAGTACGAGGATATCGCCTATTTTAGCTATGCCTGCATCATCTATACTATACTATCTATTATTATATTATTGTGCATGTTAATATTATCTTAGTGGGATCTATCGCCATTTAATTATACAATCAATAATACTGATTTTATGTTTAACAATTAGGATATTTTTAACAATTCTAAAATATTAAAACAGATTAACCATTCATAGTGTTATGTATTACCAATTTTCTGATGCAATATCTGACATATTACTATAAATTCATACAATACAAAGATATTATAATAGAGCCAACAACATGAGAAATCCTATCCTTACAATCTTGGTGATCACTTGCCTGCTAGCATTGGCCAGCACTAAGTCTCAGTACAAGGTGACAGGAACTCAGAACACAACTTCCTCCGTGACCCTTTCACTCGCATACACGGGCACTGACGACTACTACCTGAAACCAACTAGTCCCATTATTAAATCGTTGACTTTCATACTGCATGTGTATACCTTTAATGATTTTGACTTCAAAATTGTTGATGCCAAGAATAGGAGATTTGAGGTGCCTCAGTAAGGCATATTCCCTATTGACCCATTGACTAACTTCAGCTACCCGTTGAACTTGTCAGCCATTCGATTCGAATACACCGAGAACCCCTTCGATTTCAAAATAGTTAGAAAATCCAATAACGCTATTTTGTTCTCCACTTATGAGATCTCATTCATTTACTCAGACTATTTCATCCAAATTGGTACTGAAGTCGACAGTGACTATACATATGGACTTGGCTAGAGATTCAACCCCAGTTTCAGACTTGGTGATGGTAAATGGACTATCTTCAACAGAGACCGAGGACAAGTTATCGACAGAGGTCAAGGCAAACAGACCTACGGATATTACCCCTTCTATCTGCAAAGATAAGCCAATAGAAATTTCCATATCAACTACTTCAGGGGCTCTAACGCCTTAGATGTCGTTAAGGAAACCAAAGATAAAAGATATTTCTTGACTTATAAGACCATTGGTGGAATTGTTGATTTCAGATTTTTCCTAAATGAACAAAGTGCAGAACTAACATTATAAAAATTCCAGCTTTACTACGGCCGATCAGCAGTGCCACCATTCTGGTCACTGGGTTTCCACCAATGCCGATGGGGGTACAAAAATGTTTCATATCTTGAAGATGTGATCAAAGGTTATGAATCAAATAACCTTCCTTTTGATACCATTTGGAGCGATATTGACTACATGATCGACTATGAAGATTTCACTATTGACACATCGAGGTTCCCATTGGATCGTATGGCTAACATCACTGCTAAATATCATTACATTCCTATCATCGATGCCGGCATTAAGGTCAACAATGGTACTGCTTATAATCAAGGCCATGCTCGAGGCGTGTTCATGAAAGATGCCAATGGATCTTAACTTAGAGGCAAAGTTTGGCCAGGAACCACTACTTTTGTAGATTTCTTCCATCCTAATGCTACTCTCTATTGGGGCGATATGCTCAGTATGCTTTACGAAAAAGTCAAATTCTCAGGCATCTGGCTCGATATGAACGAATATGCTAATTTCTGTGATGGCCCATGTGAGGCTCCAGTTGGTCCTTCTAATTTTGATTTCACTAATGATTTACCATACATGCCAGGAGAGGACTCAGTCTAAGCACATACGATTCCCCTTAACTCAACCCATTACGGCAACCGCAAAGAGGCTGATGTGCATGCATTTGCTGCTTTTATGTAAACCTACGCAACAAATTTGTTCTTAAAAAGCAAGAATTTACGCCCATTCATCATCACACGAAGCTCAACATTGGGATCAAATAAATATGGATTCCACTGGACTGGCGACAACTATGCTAATTTCGATTTCCTAAGATCCTCAATTGCTGACAACTTCCTAAACCAAATGTGGGGATTCCAAATGGTCGGCCCTGATATTTGCGGATTTGGAGGCAATACCACTGAAGAACTTTGTGCTAGATGGCTTCAACTTGGCTCATTGTACACATTTGCTAGAAATCATAACGATCTTGAAGGCAGAAGTCAAGAGCCCTATGCTTTGGGAGATGTCGTATTGAAAGCAGCTCAGAATAACCTTCATCTTAGGTATTCTCTCTTGAAGCACTATTACTCAATTTTCGTTGAAAAAAGAGGTTTGGGCACTATCTTCAATCCGCTATTTTTCCCCTTCCCGCTCGATAGCAACAACTATGTGGATGAAATTGTTGACACCCAATTTTTGATTGGCAATAATTTAATGGCTGCTCCTATTTTACAAGAGAAAGTTACTTCAAGAAATGTATACTTTACTTCTGCTAACTGGTTCAACTTGTATAGCGGCCAGGAGTACAGACCAGGAACATCAAGAATCGACAATGTTCAATTAACTGACAAAGTCCCATTGTTTTTAAGAGAAGGCACAATGATTTTGACTCAGAACACAGAAAACGTAAAGAGCACAAAAGATCTTGGAAATAAATTCACCCTTGTGGCTGGCTTCCATTACGATGCTCAACGTTCAAACTCAACACATAAATTGTACTCAGCCAATGGCCAACATATTTCCCTATCTGACTACAATATTGATACTAAAATCGACCAGTGTTTGCAACAAGGGTGCAATTACATATTCAATTTGTTACTGACTCAGACTCCATCGACACGAACTCTAGCCATGAACGTAACTTATGCTGGCGGCAGTGGACTTATGGAACAAATTTCCATCAATGAAATTACTGTTTTGTATGATCAAGGCAAAGTCACCAATAAGTTAGTCAATGCTGTTGACATCCGTGGACCCATCCATGTTGTCATCCCAATCAATGAGGAAGACTGGCAGAAGAATATTCGCATTGATCAAGAGTGATCAGTTTGATTAAAATTAGACATTAATTATATCAATTATATAAAGTACAGTAAATTATTGAATAAATATAAATCAGTCCCAGTCTCCTTTATCTTCATTACTCTTTTTTTACTTGTTATTAACTTCTGTAGCCACATTTTTGTCCTAAGTTGCTGGTTGTTAATGTTTTTCGGAATTAGTGGTAGTATGCTCATGTTATTACGAATCCGATGATGATTTTTATTTTTGCTATTGATCGCCTTCTTTATTTGCTTTCTCCTTTGATTTTGATTTAGACTTCTTCTCTTTTCTCTTTCTATTCTTTTTCTTCTTCTTTAGTTTATTAAGATCTTAGTCATTGATGGCATCGATTTCATACTGCACGACAACGCACTCTTCAACATAGAGTAACTACTGGCCCTATTTATTGTTTTTGTGGCAGCTGGCGGCACAGGTGTACACCATGATGCTACCCCAGTCCATCATCAGCAGACTCATATTATTATTATTGTCTTATATGCCCTTGTTCATATTCATGTTTAAGATTTACTATGTTATTTGAATTTATAGAGTTAGTTTACTGCCACAGTTTTTGCATACATGCTGCGGATTTAACACAGTACTATTGTACGGAATCGGAGTGTCTGTGTATATCACGCACGGGTTGTCCAGCTACGATATCATACGCTTGTATGTCTAAAATTGAATATCAGTTTTCTGAGGTTGAGGAATATCATCTATTTTTTATTTCATATCCATTTTCTTTACTTTTTATTTATTTTTACCTTTACCTTTTGTTTTTCCTTTGCCTTTCTTAACTTATTAAATTTATTAAACATCTTCATAATTATCATCATTTTATGAGTCAGATTAATGTTTTTCCTTCATTTACTGTTAATACTTTTTAAATTACTCATTGAGATTAACATTTCCATTGCCATTAGTCATGTATTAAGCTTTGATATCTTCTGTTTACTCTTCCTCCTAGCTGTGCGCCTATTAGATGGCCTACTATTATTAAAGTTGTATTTTGAACCTGTTCATTTTCTTAACTAATTCAGACTTTGAGTAAGGGTCAGTGTACAATTATTTGGCCTATTCACTTATCTTACGCACTGCCAATGATGAACATAATTATGGATTAGTTGATGGCTTATAATTTTAAAGGGCTTGCTGACGGATACACCTGAATTCTCTATTACATTTGTCACAGAACAGAAAATACAGCACTCGATGATAGCAATGTTCAGCATCAAATGGGCAGTACATCTGGCCCATAAAACACAAAGTAATATTACAATTTGAGCATTTCAACACAGATTATTTTTTAATATTCTTCCCTTTTGATTAATTTTAGCCATGTGTTGTAGTTTATGTTTTTGTCTATTTGTTCAATTATTGTTCATTATTGTTATTATTGGGATGCAACCAGACAGGCTCACCACCAAAGAATGACACCTCATAGGAATTACTACTAGGCTTGAATGCCTACTATGCGAGATAGCCCAGGTATATTGTTTATTTTATGTTGTGCAGGTCTGTTGTTGAATATTTACTCATTTGTATTATTATGTGCGATAAGTATTATTAATTAAGTAAATAAATAGATAGATAATATTATATGTAG